>Ga0265297_10000348_pt1 | contig 146476 bp, 91 predicted proteins | sample Munlanlwell13791_FD_192502 | JGI IMG/M metagenome (GOLD analysis project Ga0265297, IMG submission 192502) | Leachate microbial communities from a municipal landfill in Southern Ontario, Canada - Leachate well 137-91 | ecosystem: Engineered > Solid waste > Landfill > Unclassified | place... | reverse complement strand
CAAAAATACTGTTGGAGAAATGGGTAGTGTATCATCCTTATGATTCCGTTGCAGTGCAATTAATAAAAGAACTGGATAAGGAAATGAAACATCCGATGTCTTTACCGGTAGTGGGTTCATAATATAAACATTGCGTCGCCGTAAGAATAGAATCTGTGGCGGATTAATTCTGTTGTCTGTTTTTCGTGTAAATTCGCGTGCCGTAGCAGGGGATAAAATTCTTTCTGTTATCCGTGTTAATCCATGTTTATCCATGGTAGAAAGCTCTTTGGCGATAGCCATTAGAAATTTCTATCCAGCTCAGCTGGGCTAAATTTCAGTTACAGTTCTCAATCATCATCAAAGAATACTTTTTTGTTCTCTACTCTTCCACGTGTTCTCAAACGGATATTCTTCGGCGTGACTTCTACCAGCTCATCATCCTCGATGAATCCCAGCGCTTGTTCCAATGTCAACTTGATTGGAGCTGTCAACTGGATAGCGTCATCCGAGCCTGCCGCGCGAACGTTGCTTTGTTTCTTCTCTTTGCAGGGGTTGACAATCATATTCTGTTTACGGGCATTTTCCCCGATAATCATCCCTTTATAAATTTCAACCCCCGGTCCGATGAAAAGATGTGACCTGTCCTGTAAGTTTCCCAGCGCATAAGAAGCTGACTTTCCTGTGGTCCCGGAAATCAATACTCCGTTATTACGGGTGGCGATTTCTCCTTTGAATCTTTCGTAACGAGCAAAAGAATGATAAAGTATTCCTTCGCCTCTGGTTGCCATTATAAATTCCGCACGGAATCCCAACAGTCCACGTGTTGGAACGATGTAAACAAGAGTTGTCGTCCCGTTTTTGGAACTCATTTCTTCTATTATCCCTTTTCTTTTGCCGAGATTTTCGATTGCAGTTCCCGCAAACCTATCGGGAACACTTATTATTGCTTGTTCCATCGGCTCCATCGTTTCCCCGTGAATCGTTTTCAAAATTACTTTTGGTTGGGATACCTGTACCTCGTATCCTTCGCGACGCATTTGTTCCAGTAAAATGGAAAGATGGAGTTCTCCTCTGCCCGAAATCCTGAACCCTTCAACTCCGCCGATAGGGTCAACTTTTAATCCTACGTTTGTTCTAAGTTCCCGTCCCAGTCGTTCCCGCAGGTGACTGTTTGTAACGAACTTTCCATCACGCCCTGCAAATGGTGAATCATTAACAAGAAAGTCCATAGTCAAAGTCGGTTCGTCTATTTGGAGCGGTGTCATTGGTAATGGGTTTAATGCCGAACATATTGTCTCTCCAATCGTAATATCGGGCATTCCCGCAACCGCGACGATGTCTCCGCATTGCGCCGAATCCGCCTCTATTTGTTTTAACCCTTCAAAAATGGACAATTTAACAATCTTGGCAGGTTGGATTGAATTATCAAGTTTGCAAACTACGACATCCATATTTTTTATAAGTTGTCCGCTCGTTACTCGTCCAACCGCTATTCTTCCCACATAATCGTCATACTTGAGGTTTGCCGCCTGCAGTTGTAATGGCATTTCGCTTTTGTTAGGGTATGGCGGTATATGTTTAAGAATGGTCTGGAAAAGTGGTTTCAAGTCAGTACTTTTCTCCCCGATGTTGTATTGCGCAACTCCTTCTCTGGAAATACAATATACAACGGGAAAATCAAGTTGAGCATCGGTTGCGTCAAGTTTGACAAAAAGGTCAAAAATCATATCGATTACTTTCTGTGCTCGTTTTCCTTCTTTATCGATTTTGTCAATTTTATTGATGACTACGATAGGGCGGAGGCCGAGTTTAAGCGCTTTTGAAAGAACGAATTTTGTCTGGGGCATTGGGCCTTCTTTTACGTCTACCAATAGAAGAACGCTGTCAACCATTTTCAATACGCGTTCTACTTCCGAACCGAAATCCGCGTGTCCCGGCGTGTCAACGATGTTTATTTTGTAGTCTTCGTAATATATAGAACAGTTTTTGGAAAAAATGGTTATCCCGCGTTCGCGTTCAAGTTCATTGGAATCCATAACCAAATCGGGAACTTCATCTCCCTCGCCAAAAGCTCCTCCCTGCCGGAGCAGGTGGTCGGTTAAGGTTGTTTTTCCGTGGTCAACGTGTGAAATGATTGCAATATTTATTATTTTATACATTTTTTATCTCACTTTCTTTCTGCCTAATATGTATGTCTTTTATTTGTGGTAGATCGGACATTTGTCCGCCTTCTGTCATTCTGAGTCGAAGACGAAGAATCTCACTCTTGTTGCAGGTTTGAGAAAGAATATTTTGTGGCAATGGTAGGTCAGACCTGCCTACCGTCAGGCAGGCATTCTTGTCTGACAGCCAGTCTGTTTTGTTAGTTCCGTAGGGAACGGTTTGTAACCGCTCCATCCCTTTACAACAAGTCATTTTCATACTAAACATTTTGTTAGCTATTTGTTCCTTATCTATATTTTTAGCCTACAAACTCAATTTTGTCAACAAAAAACAAACCTGCTCTCTGTTTCTTTATTCCCGTATCCCCTTATATTTATGGCGTTCTATCCTCGCGTCTTTCTTCTCTTGGTTTCCTGCTATCTCTTCCAATCCCTGTTGAAATTTTCTATTTTCTATGATATCTGTGTTTTCAATTTCGTGTTTATTTTTTAGTGTTTTAGTGCTGGAGTTTACCCCGCTATGTCGGAGATCCCGCCTTGGCGGTGAGCGGGGTGGCTATATGTTTCTGTTATCTGTTTTATTTATTCTTTGACATTTAGATTTCTATATTCTATAGTTTTTTTCTAAACGGAGGAAATTATGAAAAAAAATTATATTTTATTTTCTGTTTTTATTTTTACCGCAGTTGCTTCTAATTCCTTTGCTCAATACTCTGGCTGGACAAATTATACCAACGGACAATATATCACGGCTATTGCCGATAGCGGTAATGAACTATGGATTGGTACTTGGGGTGGACTTGTAAAAATGAACAAAACTACTTCAGAAAGGACATTCTATAACGCTTCAAATTCTGGTTTGCCTGATAACGATATCCGGGCTCTTGCAATACAAGGAAGTAATATTTGGATTGGTACTTGGGGTGGACTTGTAAAATTTGACGGCGCCAACTGGACGGTTTATAATACCTCGAGTTCAAGTTTGCCTGATGACAGGGTTCGTGCTCTTGCCGTAGAAGGGAGTAATATATGGATAGGTACTTCGTGGGGTGGTCTTGCAAAATTTGATGGTACGAACTGGACGGTATATGACACCTCAAATTCCGGGTTGCCTAATAACTGGATTAATGCTATTGCAATAGAAGGAAGCAGTGTCTGGGTTGGCACCACTGGCTATTGGCCTAATGGTGGTCTCGCAAAGTTTGACGGAACTAACTGGACTGTTTATGACACCTTAAATTCCGGAGAGTTTATTGGTACTGTCAATGCTCTTGCAATAGAAGGCACGACTGGTGCAAAATGGATTGGAATGGCTTATGGTGGTCTTGTGAAGTTTGATGGTACGAACTGGACTCTATATGATACCTTAAATTCGAGCAATATTTATGCTCTTGCAATAGAAGGGAGTAATATTTTTATTGGTACTTTTTTGGTTGGACTTGTGAAGTTTGACGGAACTAACTGGACTGTTTATGACACGAGTAATTCCGGGTTGCCTCATAGCACTGTCCTTTCTCTTGCAAAAGAAGGGAGCAATGTTTGGATGGGGACCTTTGATATTTATGGCGGTGAGAGTTGTCTTGCAAAGTTTGACGGCACTAACTGGACCACGTTTAACACTTCAAATTCCGGGTTGCCTTCCAATGGAGCAAATGTTCTTGCAATACAAGGGGCTAATGTATGGATTGGTATCTGTGAGACTCGTTGGAATGGTGTTTTGGGTGGACTTGTTAAATATGATGGCGCTAACTGGACTGCTTTTAACTACTCGAATTCCAGTTTGCCTGGCAATCAAATTTATGCGCTTGCAATGGAAGGAAATAACATCTGGATTGGATCTGACAATCCTTACGATGGTGGGCTTGTAAAATTTGATGGTACAAACTGGGTTGTATATGATACTTCAAATTCAGGTTTGCCTGATTATACCGTCATTGCTCTTGCAACAGAAGGAAGTAATGTCTGGGTTGGCACGTGGAATGGAGGTATGGGAAATGGTCTTACAAAGTTTGATGGCACTAACTGGACTACGTATGACACCTCGAATTCCGGTTTACCGGATAACCTTGTCAATGCTATTGCAGTACAAGGAAATAATATCTGGATTGGTACCGGGGATTGTTATGGAAGTGGTAGTGCTGGACTTGCTAAGTTTGATGGCACTAATTGGACTGCTTATGATACCTTAAATTCCGGCTTACCTGCTAACCGTGTTGGACGTCTTGCAATACAAGGTAATAATATCTGGGTTGGCACTTGGGATGTTACGCAGGATGGACTGGATGGAAAGGGGAGACTTGCAAAGTTTGACGGCACAAACTGGACTGTGTACGACACCTTAAATTCCGGTTTGCCTTCTAACCACATTTATGCTCTTGGGATAGAAGGGAGTAATGTCTGGATTGGAACCGATGAAGGGCTTGTGAAGTTTGATGGTACAAACTGGGTTGTATATGATACTTCAAATTCAGGGTTGCCCGGGAACACCGTTGGTGATATTGCAATACAAGGAAACAAGATCTGGCTTGTAACCAATAATGGCCTTGCAGTATATAATACCGCGGGACTAGAAGAATCATCAATTTCGGATCTCGGATCTCGGAATTTGGAATTAAAAATAAATAAGAACCCTTTTATTAAATCAACAGTAATCACTTATTCCATTCCTTCGAATTCCTCTTCTCCTAATAACTATTATACTAATACACTGTTAACTATTTATGACCTTTCGGGACGATGTGTGAAGACTTTAGTCAACGAACTCAAACCTGCAGGTGCTTACAATCTAACTCTCAATGCAACAGAACTAAAACTAAAGACAGGGGTTTATTTTCTAACCCTTTCTGCCGGCACTTCCAAAACCACCAAGAAACTAATATTGATGAAATAAACTTAAATAACGTAGAAAGGAGGAAAGATGGGAAAAAATGTTTTTTTATTTTCTGTTTTTATTCTTACCGCAGTTGTATCTAACAGTTTTGCTCAACACGCAGGTTGGACCAATTATACCGATGGCCAATGTGTCACGGCTATTGCCGATAACGCAACTGAATTATGGATTGGCACTGAGGGTGGTCTCGTAAAAATGAACAAAACTACTTCAGAAATGACATTTTATAATGCTTCAAATTCTGGATTGCCCTATAATAGTATCAATACGCTTGCAATAGAAGGAAGTAATATATGGGTTGGTGCTGGCGGTCTTGTGAAGTTTGACGGTACTAACTGGACTGCGTATAATACCTCAAATTCCGAGTTGCCGAGTAGCGTCACTGCTCTTGCAATACAGGGAAGTAATATTTGGATTGGCACTTATAAGGGTCTTGCAAAATTTGATGGCACGAACTGGACTGTGTATGACACGAGTAATTCCGGTTTGCCTAATAACCGGATTAATGCTATTGCAATAGAAGGAAGCAATATCTGGATTGGCACCACTGGTGATTGGGATAATAGTGGCCTTGCAAAGTTTGACGGAACTAACTGGACTGTATATGACTCCTTAAATTCCGGAGAGCATATTGGTGCTGTATATGCTCTTGGGATAGAAGGGACGACTGGCGACAAATGGATTGCTACTAACGGATATCTTGCAAAGTTCGATAATACTAATTGGGTTATGTATGATGCTTCAAATTCCGGGTTGCCGAATAACTGGCTTAGGACTCTTGCAATACAGGGAAGTAATATTTGGATTGGCACTTATGACGGTCTTGCTAAGTTTGATGGCACGAACTGGACTGTGTATGACACGAGTAATTCCGGGTTGCCTTATAACTCTATAATTTCTCTTGCAACAGAAGGAAGCAATGTTTGGATGGGGACCTTGGGTATTTGTGGTGGTGGTCTTGCAAAATTTGACGGTACTAACTGGACTGCGTATAATACTTCAAATTCCGGTTTGCTTGAGAACTATGTCTGTGCCATTACAATGCAAGGAAGTAATGTTTGGATTGGAACTACGGGACAATCTTATGGTGGTGGTCTTACAAAATTTGATGGAACTACATGGACTTCGTTCAACCCTTCAAATTCCGCTTTACCTGGCAATGCTGTTTTTGATATTGCAATAGAAGGAAGCAATATCTGGATTGGCGCTGAATATTCTCAAGCCGAATATGGTGGTCTTGCAAAGTTTGACGGCGGCACTAACTGGACTGTATACGACTCATCAAATTCCGGGTTGCCGGATTACGCGGTTATGGCTATTGGGATACAAGGAAGTAATGTATGGATGGGTACTTGGAATGGTGGACTTGCTAAATTTGACGGCACTAACTGGACCGTCTATGACACTTTAAATTCCGGCTTGCCTCATAACTGTGTCAATGTTCTTGCAGTAGAAGGGAGTAACATATGGATGAGTACTTTTGACCATTATTATTCCATTCGCAGTGGCATTGTGAAGTTTGACGGAACTAACTGGACCGTGTATGATAGCTCAAATTCCGGTTTACCTACGAACCGTGTTAATTCTATTGTAGTAGAAGGAAGCAACATTTGGATGGGGACTAGTGGTGGACTAGTGAAGTTTGACGGTACTAACTGGACTGTGTTTGACGCCTCAAATTCTAGCTTGCCTTATAACGGTGTTGGGGCTATTGCAATAGAAGGAAGTAATATTTGGATGGGTACTTATAATCCTGCGTATACTATTGATGATTATTATGAGGGTCTTGCGAAATTTGATGGAACTACATGGACTGTGTACGACACTTCAAACTCCGGGTTGCCGGATAACGATATAAATGTACTTGCAATAGAAGGAAATAATATATGGATTGGAACTTATGGTGGCGGCATTGTAGTATATAATACCGCGGCAGTAGAAGAATCCTCGATTTCGGATTTCGGATTTCGGAATTTGGATTTGAAAATAAACAAAAACCCTTTTATTAAATCAACAGTAATCACTTATCAGTTGCCGAAACTCTCGACTCTTAACTCTCAACTTTTAACTCTCAAACTGTACGATTTATCGGGACGATGTGTAAAGACTTTAATCAACGAACTCAAACCTGCAGGTACTTACAATCTAACTCTCAATGCAAACGAACTAAAACTAAAAACGGGCGTTTACTTTCTAACCCTTTCCACCGGCACTTCTAAAGTAACAAAGAAGTTAATCTTGATGAAATAAAAGATTAAAGATTTATAAACAGTGACTTTAAGAGACTTTAAGAGAAATAGAAATAAAACTCTTATATAATTTTAGCAAGCCCTTTCCAGCTATGTTACAGTCTCTTTGCTGGAAGCATTAGAGACTGGTTATCCAGCAAAGCTGGGCTGGATTAGGGATTGTTATCTGGCGTGAAGCGACACCCCGCCTCCTTGGCGGTGGCCACAAAGTGGGGCTTTTAATCTCTGTTGAAATTTTTTGTTTTCTGCCCTTTCGTGTTTAGTTTTTAGTGCTTTCGTGCTTTTGTGGCAAATTAGTTGTTTTTCCCTTTGCAGAGTGTGATAATTTTTTTCTAATCTGTGTAAATCTGTGTGAATCCCTGCCTGCCGGCCGGATTTTTTCTGTGGTTTGATTTTCCGTTCTCCATTAACCCAAAAACTTTTCTTTCTTTTTTGTTCTCTGCGAATATCCTAATTCTGTTTATCCTTTTTATATCTTTTTCTATTTTATCTCTATGTTTCTCTGTTTTTTAATCTTGTTGTTATCTGCGTTAATCTGCGTCCTTAGTTGGACTTTGTTCCATTAGAAACTTAGTCCAAGTTATCCAGTTCTACTGGGAAAAAATTCTTTCCTTTGCTTTTTAAGTTCATATTTTGTGGTAAGTACGAAGGAAGATAGTAAAAAGAAGAAGCCCTTCGGAAATCTTCCGAAGGGCTTCTTTGTAGTAACTAACCCTTATTCCATAACAATACACTTTGCAGTGGCAGTCCCGGTATTGCATATCAGTCTCACAAGGTAAATTCCCGCCGGGAAATTAAATTCGAGCGTATGATTGCCTGCATTTTTGTTTCCCGCATCTATTACACTTACAGCTCTCCCCGTTATATCGTATACTCTAAAAGACACATTACTCTCTTTTGCAAGTGTATAGGCTATCTTCTTTTCGGCTATATTATAAGAACAGGATAGCGTTTTTTTCTGTTCGGCTTCCGTTATTCCGGTGGGAGGTTCTTCGTATTCAACCCATATTGTATCCACAATTGCCACTCCTCCGGCATTTCCGAACCAATCGTCCATCTCCACGCGATACTGAAAGTATCTCCCCGCAGGAAGTATCCCTTTCAGACTATCGCCGGAATAACTCATCGGTGCGCTCCAGCTAGATGCTTCAACATCTGCCATAGTTAATCCGCATCTAACCCTGTACGTCATAGTATAACCGTCAGGCACGCAATCATGCCACCCGAATCTAAGCCAAGCGACCTTTTTGGAGACATCAAGTATTGACGATTCAAGCCATGCGTGGTCCTCGTAACCCTTTACCATCAGATTTTTCCAGAATGCAAATTTGCCCTTGTCTGTATAAAGAATATCCATAGCAATGTCAGATACTTCACCACAAGGGCCTTTTCCCATATTACACCCGTATACCCAGTGACAATCCGTTGCATTCCCCAAAAAATGTTCCTTGAATCCTCCGCTGGTGCTTTGCTCAAACCAGCCAATTGCATGATAGCCTCCGATTATATCTACCTTGTCGCTCATATCTATGTCCACTGCCATTCCACCGTCTCCGTATTTTGTCGTTCCGCTTGTAATGGGATGAAAGATAAAATTGTTTCCCAGCCCGTTGTTCTCCAACCAGAAAAAATCTCCGCTCTGGGCGCTGACGCTTATATCCATAAATCCATCTGCATTTACATCATTGGGCCAACTGCCGTCAAGCTGTTTCCCGTTCCCATACCTAAAAACAAGATTGAAATTCCCCGCCTTATCATTCAGGTATACCCTTACGCTTTTGGCATTATACGCAGATGTCTGGATATCGACAAACCCGTCATTATTGAAGTCCGCAAAATTTGTTCTCCATGTGGTATCTGCTTTGGCAAGCTTTGAACTTGAGAAGTTCATACTGCCGTCGTTCTTGAAAATGTAAACCGTTCCTTCCCATTTGTTGCCCGCGATGGCGCTGTCGTATTTTTGAGCCACCATATCAATATCCCCGTCGTTGTCAATATCTGCGGTTCTTGAGAAAAACCACCCCACGGAGGATATTATCGTATGACGGGTAAACACTGTGCCGTTGTTTTCAAACCACAGGAACCCCTTATCACCGGAAACCACAATGTCACTGTCACCATCCCTGTCCAAATCATAAGGCCATACCGTTCCGTTAGTTCCAAGAGTAAAAGTTGAATCGATTATATGTTTGGTAAAAGTGAACGAAGCCCCTTGTTCGTACCAGACGACAAATTTTGAAAAAGCTCCAACTAAATCGTAGTGTCCATCCAAATCTATATCCACAGGAACAATTAAATTATGTCCGCCAATCAAAGAGTTTGCCTCTATTGTATATAACTTCCAATTATTCGTATCAATTCCATAGGGTTTAAGAGAAATTTGATTCGGAAGACTGAAAACAATATTGGAACAAGTGTCAAAATTGCTCTCCCATTTCAAAAGAGAACTATGGTTCCCGGGACCGGTATACCAATTCGTCTGTATTTTCAAAACAGCCCCAAGAAGCAGAAGAATATATATGTTTGTCATGTTGGCCTCCTTCCTTTTTCACTTTAGTTATACAGCAATATCTATGTCATTAATTCTTTATGCCCCAAACCCATTGTTTGATAAGGGATTTGCCTTTTAAGAGAAAATTCAATAGTGTGGAAAAATGGGGTGTATTTACCTCATTGTAAATATTTTTATAACAATTTGGGGGACATAGATGTTGGGTGGTATTCTCTTATAAAAGATGAGTCCAGCCTATATTTTTTGAGTTATTTGAAACGAGGTGTTTTTGCCTCACGGGTTTCCGTTTAAAAATTAATCTTTTTCAATATTTTCTGTCTGTCTCAGGAGGATCTACGGTGAAAATGTTTCTCTGTGCCATTTGCTCTTTTTACCTTCTACTTTTTTAGTTGGATTTTGCGATCCGCCTTAGGCTGATTATCCGTTCACAGGGTTGGACTAATTTATTTGTCTTTGTTTCTGCCTGTTGCAACATTTGTGGAGAAAACCTATTGTTTGGCATCCGGGGTAACCTAATTATCGAATAATTGCTACTATTTAGAGTCGGGTTTATGCATTTCTTCCTTAAGTGCATTAGGGGGAAATTGAATTTTTATGCAGCCTTGCGTTTCCCCAAAAGAAATCGCTTCCCATTTCCAGTGCTCTGCTACCCATTTTACTACCATATCATCCCAATCCGGGTATCCCGTTTTTGATAGTATCACTGGTTTGCCAATTACATTCCCTGCGGAATCTACATTTAACTGCATTGAAAAAGATGCTGCTGTCCCCTGTTTTATTACCCAATCAGGATATGGTATTGTCGGAACTTTAACTCTTTTCCTTCCCATAAGTGGTCCGATAATTTCTATTCTCATAGGCACGGTACTTTCAGTTAGCATAGAATCCGTAAAAGCTGATTTTATGTTTTTTACTGCAACTCCGGGCACTGAATCTTCCTCCTTATTCTCTGTGAAATTTTGCATCACTATTCCTAACTCGAAAACTTTTTTTTCATTAAAAAGATTAATCATTTGTTGCATTTCATCCTGTTCAAGCGTTTTTATAAAATTACAGATTCCTTTTTTCCCGATGGAATATACCTTTCCGTTTTTGCGAATACCTAATATATCATTCCGTTCCCATACGCAAAGAATATTCTTATGTTGTATCAATACGTTTTTCCATAATTCTTTTTCTTTTTGCTTAATCGCATCTGTCAGTTCATCTAATTCAGGAATAATATTTAAAAACACCTGCGAAAGAGTATCTTTTGACGAAGTATAAAAAGTCTTTTTCTTGAATGTTAATTTATATCTGATAATTCCATTTCCCGAGTCGGAACAAGCCCATTTCTCATAACTATCCCCTTTACCTTCTTCCCATATGTTTTTCTTAAATGTTTCAATTATTTTTGATAAATACTTTTGTTTGAGTTTGCTTCCTAAGGAACTTTCTCCGTAATTAAAATTCAACTGCCCATCCTGGCAAATCTCTAAGTGACTATACTTTACAGCACCATCAATTTTTTCATATATAATTAATGGGGCACTAAATCTCTGGTCTTTATATTTAACGGTCCCTATAGCATTTTCATATTTGTTTTCTTTGGTGTTTTCGGCTTCGGCAACCCCTCTAATATTAATAACCGTTACAACCACTAAAAGATATAACCAAATCCGCATATTAATTTTCATCTTAATATTACTATTACGATGCAATATGGCTCTCTTTATTATTTTTGTCAAATTATTTTTTATTATTTATGCAAAATTTTTATTATCCTTATAAAAACAGCTGAATTATGGGATACAAAACCGCTTTTGAAAAAGCATTTGTATGGTTTGCTATAGTCACGTATTTTTTAGGGGATAGTTCCGAGCCTTTTCCGAGATCCGTGCTTATAATCTCGTGATTTCTATTCTGCTTCTTTTCTGTAAATCTGTCTCTAAATTTTATCTATTCTTTGTTAAACTCAGTGTCCTATGCAGTGAAATTTGTTTTCTGTGGCCTCTTTACTTTATATGGTGCGCGGGGTGTTTACTATTTTTTATTCTTTTTAAAACTTGACAAGTTTAATTTATTTATTAAATTGACCGTGTAGTCAGAAAAATACTGACTGGTCAGAATGTGGAGAGCGAAGATATGAAAAAAGAAGTAAAAGCAACAAGAAAAGAAAGAGAAAAACAGGGACGAAGGGAAGAAATTTTTAATGCGGCTAAGACGATATTTGCTAAAAAGGGCTTTGAAAAAGCTACGATGGAAGAGATTGCCGAAAAAGCCGAACTTTCAAAAGGAGCGATATATTTACATTTCAAAAGTAAAGACGAATTATTTATTAGTCTCATAGAAAATTATCTTGATAAGCTTACATCTCTAATTAAAAATATAGTTGAAAGCAAAAAACTGCCATTTGAAAAAATTAATGAGATAGTTATGCAAATAATATCTTATCTCTATGCAAACAAGGAATTCGTTTCTATTTTCTCTCCTGAACGAGGAGAATTCCTGCATAAGATGCAAGTAAAAAGTGCAAGGGAAAGAATTCTTTTGAAATTACAAAATCAAACTATACTCATTGCGCGGGTCATAAAAGAAGGTACAGAATCAGGTGTGTTTAAAGACGTAGACCCTCACGCATCCGCTTATATTCTTTTTGGTATGATACATAACACAATTGCCGGGTTAATCATTTATGAGAAAAAAACTTTTAAGAAAGATGCCCTCTTAATAATAGATATGTTTTTAAACGGAGTTAAAAAAGAAGTAGGCAGGAAACAGATTAAATAAAAGTGGAGAATAGAAAGATGAAAAAAGAAATAAAAATAATTACGGGACTGGTGTTTTGTCTTTTATGTTTTAATAGTATATACGCCGGGGATTCTTTAACGTTTTCTCTGGATGATGCTGTCAATTATGCATTAAAACATAGTGAAAGTATGAAAATAGAACAGGCAGGAGTAAAATCTGCCGATGCCGGTACTATGATTGCAGGGGCAGGTTTTCTGCCTAAAGTAAGCGCAAGCGCAAGCTATACAAAACTTGGCAAAACGTCCAATTTTGATATGCTTAGCCCAAGCTATGGTATGATGCAAATGCCTGTATTTGGGCCAATGGGGGATACAATAGGTTTTACTGTTGTGCCCGGCATAATAGGAGCAGATACCATTAGTATTCCAATGGGACAAGAGGAAAACTATATTACCCAATTAACCGTTCAACAGCCTATATTCACTTGGGGAAAAATCATTAGTGGATACCAGATATCCAAATTAAATCTGGATGCAACAAAAGAAGATTACAGAAAAAACAAAAACGAATTAATACTTAACGTTACCAAAGCTTTTTATGGTATTATTGTTCTGGAAGAATTTGTAAAAATTACTGAAGATGGCTATAAACAATTGCAAAAACATACAAATGTTATAGAAAAAAGATATAATGAAGGACTTGCTTCAAAGTTTGATTTATTGAGAGTGAAAGTTCAACTAACAAATATGGAACCTCAGCTGATTAAAGCAAAAGATGGATTAGAACTTGCAAAAAACGGGTTTAAATTAATGCTCGGACTTAAGCAGAATGAAAACATCAAATTGGAAGGGAAATTAGATTATGAGCCAATCACAATAGAATTAGAGAAGTCAACAAAAATCGCTCAAGTTAACAGACCTGAAATTAAGTCAATGAATATGCGAAAAGAAATGGCGAAAAAGGCATTATTTATTAACAGAACATCCAACTTGCCCAATATCGTTGCCATAGGTAATTATAGTTATAAAAAACCTCTTTATTTTACTAATGAATGGGGAACGGATTGGAACGTAACGCTTGCAGCGCAAATGCAAATTTTCAGCGGATTTGAAAATCTGGGAAGAGTGCGACAGGCAAGCGCCCAACTTTCTCAGGCAGAACACGGACTTAATCTTATAAAAGAAGGTATAAAGATGGAAGTCCAATCAACGTATTTACAACTTGAACAGGCAAAAAAACTTGTAACGTCACAAAAAGAAAATATTTCTCAAGCAGAAGAAGCATTAAAAATAGTCGAACAAAGATATAATAATGGACTGGCAACCAGTCTGGAAGTAATGGATACACAGCTTGCTTTAATGCAGGCGAAAACAAACCGGTTACAAGCATTATCGGATTATGTAATAGCAAAATGTGCATTTGAAAAAGCCGTAGGGGGTAAATAATGAAAAAATTAGTAATGTGGATTGTAATAATTGCGCTTGTTGGACTTGTTGGATTTCGTATTTCGGAAAAGTTTAGAAAAGTAAAAGAAAAACCTGCAGAAGTTGCCGAACCTACGGAAGTAACCGTAGAAATCGCTTCTTATGGTTCCATTGCCAAAACTCTTCCTTATATAGGGAACATAGTTGGCAGTGAGCAGGCTTATGTTTTTCCCGTTGAAGAAACCGGGAAACTTATAAGATATGTTGCAAAGGAAGGGAGTATGGTTTCGAAAGGAGATACGATTGCTCTTATAGACCGTAACATAAAAGGTATGGATTTCAAACCTGCCGTTATTAACGCTCCTATATCCGGGATTGTGGGAAATTTAAATTTAGATCCCGGCTCTATGGTTGCTCCCGGAATTCCGGTAGCTATGGTTGCCAATATAAATGCGGTAAAAGTCGAAATAAATGTTCCGGAAAATGATATCTCTTACATAAAAACAGGCAATAAAGCGAATATTAAGGTTTCGTCATATCCAAATGATATCTTTAATGGGAAACTAATAAAAATAAGTCCTGTGCTTAATCCTATGAGCAGAACTTCTCAAGCAAGTATTGCCATTCTTAACCCGGGACATAAATTAAGACCCGGTATGTTTGCAAATGTAGATGTAATAATAAAGGAAGATACTAATGTTATAGTAATCCCTGCAAAAGCAGTTGTTGAAAACGGAGATAAAAAAGTCGTATTTGTTTTAAATGGAGAAACGGCTGAAATGAAAGAAGTTTCAATCGGGCTTGAAAACAACGATTTTGTTGAAATATTAGCAGGTATAAATTTAGGAGAACAAATAATTACTCTTGGAAATTACGGATTAACCGATAAGGCAAAAGTAAAACTTATAAAATAAAGAAATATAAAAATAAAAAATATGCCACGAAATCACAAAATCACGAAATTATATTACAATTTAGTGGGATTTGGTGTCTTAGTGCTTTTGTGGCCGGAGCAATAATATGAATATCGCAAAATTTTCAGTAAATAAAAGAGTGACCGTAACTATGATGATTCTTATCATAGTGTTGTTCGGTTTTATGTCGTTTAGTAAGTTGGGATTGGATTTACTTCCGGATATCGAGTATCCTACGGTTTATGTAATAACAAGTTACTCCGGCGTGTCTTCTCGTGAAATAGAAGAACAAATAAGTAAACCTATAGAAGAAGTCGTTTTAAGCGTAAAAGGCGTGAAATCGATAAAATCAACTTCGGAAGAAGGCTCTTCTATGGTAACGGTAGAATTTGAATGGGGCACCAATCTTGATTTTGCGGCTCAGGATGTCAGGGATATGATTGGACAGATAGAAAACTATCTTCCGGAAGAAGCAGGCGCTCCTTTAGTTTTTAAGTTCAGCACGTCTATGATGCCGGCGGCATTTTACGGAATTACCGGTGATTGTGATTTGAAAGAATTATACAATGCAGTTAAAGATAAGGTAAAAGACAGATTAGAAAGATTGGATGGAGTTGCTTCCTGTGCTCTGACCGGAGGACGGGACAGAGAAATAAGCGTTTTTATTGATGAAACAAGACTTGTTTCATATGGACTTGGGCTTACCCAGATTCTCCCGATGCTCCAGGCTTCCAATATGAATTTTAGCGCAGGATACCTGAATCGTGGATATAAAGAATATTCAATACGAGTCGAAGGAGAATATAAAACACTTGAAGACGTTAAGAATACGGTAATTGGAAATAAAAATGGAGTTCCCATAAAGATAAAGGATGTCGGGGAAGTTATAGATGGTAACAAAGACGTCAGGGGATACGGAAGAACACAGGGCAAAGAAAGTGTCGTTATGGTAGTAACCAAACAGGGTGGGGCAAATACAGTAACTGTTTCCGACAGAATCAATAAAGAAATGGAGAAAATTAAAGAGACTATCCCTTATAATATCAAATTCCACACAATATTTGACCAAGGGGATATGATAAAAGATATAACGAAAAATACCAGCACAAGCGCTCTTGAGGGGTGTATCCTTGCCATTTTATTTGTTTTCCTTTTCCTGACTAACTGGAGACCGACTTTAACAATAGCATTAGCTATTCCTTTTTCAATTATCGCTACCTTTATTGCTATGAATTGGGCAGGTTATACGCTTAACGTTATGACTCTTGCAGGTATAGCTCTTGCGTCGGGAATGTTGGTGGATGATGCCGTAGTTGTAATTGAAAGTATCTATAGAAAAGTAGAAGAAGGAAACGACCGTAAGAGTGCGGCAGTTCACGGCACTAATGAAGTTTTGATGGCGGTAACCGCCTCAACACTCACGACTATTGCGGTATTTGTCCCTCTTGCATTCGCTACCGGAGTGGCAGGCAAAATGTCCCGCGCTTTTGCGCTTACCATATCTTTCGCTCTTCTTGCGTCTCTCCTTATAGCTTTTACAGTAGTTCCAATGCTTGCTTCCATATTATTCAAAAAGAAAGATAGTCAAATCGCATGGGAGAAAAAATTTAATGAGTTTAGAGAATGGTATGGAAGAATTTTACAATATTCTCTCAATCACAAGAGAAAAGTTCTTTCAATTGTTGGTATAGTATTTGTTGGAACAATGTTTTTAATCCCGTTTATCGGTAAAGAATTTATGTCTTCTTTTGACATACCTTTTATTCAGGCAGGACTTACAATGCCTGTGGGAACTTCACTCGAAGAAACGGATAGAGTTGCTCTCCAGATTGAGAATGCCTTTAAATCCATTCCCGAAATGGAAACAGTAACTTCATTCGTAGGTACTAGTGGTTCGGAACATTCTGCTATGGAAGGTGCGGCAATACATAAAGCATCAATAATGGGAAGATTGGTGGATAAAAAGAAACGTAAGAGAGGCGCTGCGGATGTTACGGTTGAACTCAGGAAAAAATTACCTAAAATAGAAGGCGCAAAAATAGATTTTTCCGATGTAAGCAGTGGAATGTTCGGCAATACGGGCGCTCCAATAGATATAAAAATATTCGGTAAAGATTTTCCAACTCTTCAGGATATTTCCTCACGAATTGCCCACCAGATAAAAGATGTAAGAGGAGTAAAAGAGGTAGACATCTCTATGAAAGAAGGAAAACCTGAATTACAAATAAAAATCGATAAAGAAAAAGCTTCTTTGTTCGGATTAACTACATACCAGATAGGACAGGAAGTCAGAACTGCCGTTTACGGTACTGTAGCTTCAAGATTCAGGGATAAAGGCGAAGATATAAACATAAATATAAAACTTAATAAAATTGATGTGAAAGAAATTCAGGATATTGAAAATATTCCCATTGCAACACCTTTTGGAACTACAATTCTTTTGAAACAGGTAGCAAACATAATTTATACCGAAGGTCCCGTTAAAATAGAAAGAGAGGAACAAACCAGAAAGGTTTCGGTTACGGCTAATATTGAAAAAAGAGATGTGGGCGGGGTTGCGAAAGACATTACGAAAAAGATTGCCACGATAAGGAAAAATATTCCTGCAGGCTATTTTATAGAATTTGGTGGCGAATTCCAGAAGATGAACGAAGCATTTTTCACATTGGGGATAGCTTTTATATTTGCTATATTACTTGTATATATGATAATGGCAGCTTTATTTGAGTCGTTGATGCATCCTTTTGTAATAATGTTTACGGTGCCGTTAGGAATTATAGGAATGATATGGGGATTGCTCCTTACACATAAATCCCTTTCAATGACATCGGTTATGGGGTTGATAATTCTTGTAGGTATTGTGGTAAAGAACGGTATTATATTTATAGATTATGCAAATCAGTTGAGAGCAAGAGGAATGGACATTATAGAAGCTCTTATTTCTGCGGGTAAAATAAGATTAAGACCGATTTTAATAACTGCATTGGCAACTATGTCAGGTATGATACCAATGGCGTTTAGAAAAGGTATGGGAGCAGAAATGATGGCGCCAATGGCAGTCGTAGTCATTTTTGGATTGCTGGTTTCTACGGCGCTCACTCTGATAGTTATTCCTATTATTTACACAATATTTGACGGCTTCGCAAAAAGAACCGGCATAAGAGCAAGAAAAACTATGTACGGGAGTAAGTAAGTCTTGTCTTATTTCATTAATATTAATTTCTTACTTATACTGATGTTACCTGCATTTAGCTTGACAAAGTAAATCCCTGATACCAACCCTTTTGCATTAAAACTCACTTCATAACTCCCGGCTTTTTGTATTCCACTGACAAGTTTACGGACTTCTCTGCCTGAAAGATCGTGAATAGTTAATTGGACATTCGTTAATAGTGTATTAGTATAATAGTTATTCGGTGGAACGGTATAACTGATAACCGTTGATTTAATAAACGGATTTTGACTTATTCTCAAATCCGCGTTCCGCATTCCAAAATCCAAATTTGTCTGTTCTTCTATCCCTGTCTCCGTATAAGTTGTCAACCCGCCGCCATTTAATGTTCCAATCCATTTCATATTTCCTTCTATTGCAATAGTCGAAATATACTCATCATTAGGTAATCCGGAATTACTTTGTTTATAAACAGTCCAGTTTGTTCCGGTAAATTTTGCCAATCCATATCCCGTCGCAATCCATTTGGTTGTTCCTTCAATTGCAATGTTGGTAACTCCATTATTTGGTATTCCCGAATTACTCGTATTGTAAGTAGTCCAGCTTGTTCCGCTAAGTTTTGCCAAGCCATAAGCTGTTCCAATCCATTTTATGTTCCCCTCTATTGCTACGGAGAAAATAGAGTTACCCGGCAAACCTGAATTACTCGTGTTATACACAGTCCAGTTCGTCCCATCAAACTTTACTAATCCCGAGGGCGTTCCAATCCATTTAGTGCTTCCTTCAATTGCTATTTCAATAATATTATTATCCGGCAATCCTGAATTACTCGTATCATAAACAGTCCATGTTGCGCCATCATATTTTATTAATCCACTGTAAGTTCCAATCCATACAGTTGTTCCTTCTGTTGCAAGAGTTATAATCCGGTCATCAGGCAATCCGGAATTTTCCGTATCATACAAAGTCCATGTTGCTCCATCAAACTTAGCTACTCCATACATATCCGTTCCAATCCATTTTGTGCTTCCGCTTATTGCTATAGCGGGGATAGTTATTGCAAAATAAGGCAATGCCGAATTACTTTCGTCATATAATGTCCAGTTCGTGCCGTCATAGCTTGTTAATCCGGAACCCGTTCCAATCCATTTTGCGCCAGTCGTGCCTTCAATTGCTATGGAATAAACAAAATCACAGGGCAAACCCGAATTACCTGTCTTATACATAGTCCAGTTTGCGCCATCAAACTTAAAAACGACTCCCATTGCATAATTAGCCATATTACGCTGGTCATAAAGAAGACACCCAATCCATTTTGTAGTTCCATTTACCGCAACTATAAAAAATTCCGGGTCAACTGCCTGATTATTAGGTAAACATGGAATATTGTCATAGTCATAGATAGTCCAATTTGTCCCGTCAAACGCTGCTAATGCATAGTTTGTTCCAATCCATTTTACGTTTCCGTCTATTGCTATTGAAGTAACGTTATTGTGCGGCATTCCGGAATTTCCTGTAAAATACGTTGTCCATGTTGTCCCGTCAAACGATGCCAATCCTTCATAGTATGTCCCAATCCATTTAGTGCTTCCTTCTATAGCTATTGCATTAATATCATCATAAGGCAAACCTGAATTACTCGAATTATAAACAGTCCAGTTCGTCCCGTCAAACTTCACCAACCCACCGGCATCTGTTCCAATCCATTTTATATTTCCTTCGATTGCTATTGCCTGAATAAGATTATCCGGCAAACCTGAATTAGTCTTGTTGTACACAGTCCAGTTTGTCCCGTCAAATTTTACCAACCCCTTGCCCCAGGTTCCAAGCCATTTTACGTTTCCTTCAATTGCTATTGAAAAAACATAATCCTGTGGTATGCCTGAATTTGCCATAGTATAGACAGTCCAGTTAGTCCCGTCAAACTTAACTAATCCGGAAGGCGTTCCAATCCATTTTACGCTTCCTTCGATTCCTATTGCAAAAACATAATTGTCCGGCATACCCGAATTCGCATGGTTATAAAACTCCATATTTCCAGTAGTTGCATCTATAGATACTAACCCGCTGGAAGTTCCAACCCATATTGTATTCCCTTCGCTGGCAACGGCGTTAACATCCATCCCGCTTGTATAATTCGTCCATCCCGGGTATTTCGCATTTGCAGTATTATAAACAATTCCAAGTAGTAAAACAACCATTCCACAAAACTTTTTATTCCTCATATTATTCTCCCATTTTTTCTGTCCCCCAGCTTGCTTACCCTGCAAATTTCTTCTTGTTTTTCAAAAGTATTTTACTTCATCAAAATCAATTTTTTATTTATGCTAATGTTCCCTGCGCTTAATTTAGCAAAGTAAATTCCCGATGCCAACCCTTTTGTATCAAAACTCGCTTCATAATTTCCGGCATCTTTTTTCTCATTTACTAATGTTTTAACGCAATTGCCGGTTATATCGTAAATCTTTAAGGAACAGACATGTCTGTTCCCTACACTAAATTTTATCGTTGTTGATTTGATAAACGGGTTTTTACTTATTTGTAACTCTAAACTTTTTACTTTCAACTCTGAACTCTCTTCTATTCCCAGCATAACGGATGTATTATTTTGATAATTCAAATTTCCACTGCCATCTTGCAGCCATACATAAAGTTCTCCTCCGGTTGAGAACAGAGTATCCGGGATAGAATAGAACACGCCGCTTATATCAAAATTAAAGGTAGGTGCTGAACCTACCTTGTAATAATATATTGCAATACCGCTTGAATCAGCAGGATTTGTCCAGTTGATTCTAAACTTAGACCCGGCAAGCTTTGTAGAAGTCAGATTAATAGGAGCAGAAGGGGCTGTTGTATCAATAAACGGTGTATTAAGGAATGGTTGATATAATACTTTTCCTTTGCTAAAATCGTCATAGTAGTCATAAATCTTAGCATCAATTGTATCGGTATTTAAGCTATTTAAATAATTATATTTTACATCTATATCAAGCGTATCATTATTGTAAAAAGTGTACCCGGTAGCATAAATATTGTTTGTGCGAATAAGAGTATTAAAATTGGATTTGAGATGTATGGCAGAATAAGTGGTATCAGTTATTCTATTATAACGAATCGTAAGTAAATGCGGAAAATCAGGCAAGCTATCAGACTTACTATAAATACTACCAAAATTCTCATCGTTAGCAGATCCATTATTAGAAATAGTGTTGCCGGCTATTGTGAGCGAATCAATAACACAAACATTATAAATTCCTCCTCTTGTATTACCGATAATAGTGTTTCCAACTATTTTACCTGTCCCCATCCAATTATAGATACCCGTACCTGAGGTGTTAGAAACAATATTGCCGGATATTATAGCTGAGCCGGAATTAGAATAATTACTAAGGATACCATAATAACCTGAGTTATTAGTAATAGTGTTTCCAACTATTATGGCTGAACCATAATTACCTTCAGAGGTGTTAATAGCTCCAGAGTTATTAGAAATAGTACTATTAATTATTACGGCTGAACCTTTATAATTATTGATACAATATACAGATGGCATCATTGATGGTACCGGATTATTAGAAATGGTGCAATAACCAACATAAAAAGAACCATTGTCATCATTATATATAGCGGTACTATCTGCATATTCAATCCTGCAATATTTAAGACTACATATTGATGCTGTTCTTAACCATAACCTGCTCCACCCTGCAGTCCCGTTCTTTGTTATTATAATCGAATCGCTCGATGTCCCGATTGCCCTTAAAATTCCCTTGACCATTATATATTTTGCTTCATTAACCTTTACTTCAACTCCCGGCTGAATTGTTAATGTAACTAAAGTATCTACTAAGACATTTCCCGTAACAATATATGGACTGCCTGTCGTGTTCCATACTGTATTTGTGCTAATAATGCCGCTTACATTGGTGGCATTTACGATTGAGAACATAATAAATTGTGTTCCTACAATCAAACTTAAAAATCTTCTCATTTTTCCCCCTGTTTATTTTAACAACAAGTACCCCTCTAATTGATGATATCCTTAAAATCTAGATTTGTCAATGTTTAATACTACCTTTTTCGTTCCTCTGAGAATCAAGAAATTGCTGTGTCGGGGAACTACAAAATAGGGGGGATGCTACAATAAATATTTTACCAGTTAGAATTAGATACTAAGAATTATTAGAAATTCTTAATTGCCGAATAATTACTGTTCCCGAAGCAATTGTAGCGTTATCAGGGCAACTAATTAAATTACTTTATTACAATAATTTTTTTCGTTAATTTATTTTCACCTGTATTTAAGACTATAAAATATGCTCCGGTAGTCAATCCTTTGCTCTCCAAATTAAATTCGTAACTTCCCGCTTTTTGCACTCCATCCAAAAGTTTACGCACTTCTCTCCCGGAAATATCGTTAATAGTTAATAGCATATTAGTATAATAGGGAATGCTATAACTAATAACCGTTGACTTAATAAATGGATTTTGACTTGCCCTGAGCGTAGTCGAAGGGGTTTTGATATTTGATTTTTCTTCTATCCCCACAATATAAATACCCGCCCTGTTATTGCAATCTAAGTTCCCGCTGCTGTCTACTAACCAGACGAATAAAGATTCACCGGGAGTAACAGTAATTGTATCCGGTAAAGAATAGAATGCGCCGCTTGTATCAAAATTCGACATAGGTGACCAGGAAAGGTGATAATAATATTCCGAAATTCCGCTTGCATCAACAGGGTTCGTCCAGTTGATTTCAAATGTCGAATCAACAATCTTTGTAGCAGTAAGGTTAATCGGAGCCGAAGGCGCAATTGTATCGCTGAACGGAGCATTTAAAAATATTTGATAATGAACTATCCCTTTACTAAAATCGTCAAAATAATCAAAAATCCTTGCATTCATTGTGTCGGTGTTAGTAATATTCCAATAGTTATACCTTGCATCTAAATCAGACCCCCCATTATTATACACAACATAACCCGTAGCAGAAATGTTATTTGTTCGTATAAAACCCTCTCCTTGATTATATATAGCAGAAGGGCTGGTATCTATTATTGTGTTATAATAAATTGGGCTTGATGTGCCACTACAAGTATAGATAGCGCCTCCTCCGGAATCAGCCATATTATAAGTTATTGTGTTATGACGAATCATAGCTGCTCCACTAAAAATAGCGCCTCCCTGAGTAAGAGCAAAATTATTAGATAAGATGTTGTTAGTTACTGTAACATTAGCCCCATTGATAAGGATTCCGCCTCCACCAAAAGTTGTAGAGTTATAAGTTATCGTATTGCTATCTATTTTTACGGAGCTGCCGTTGCTGGATGTCCATATACACATCCCTCCGCCAAGCATCGCCGAGTTATTAGTTATAGTGTTGTTAGTTATAGTAATTGAACCATCAGAAGCAAGTCCATAAATAGAGATACCTCCGCCATAACCACCGTTCGAATTGTTAGATATAATGTTCTGTGTTATTACGGCCGAAGTGCCTCCGCCAATAGTAAGTCCTGCGGCTAAACCACTTATAGGAAAGCTATTATCAGTTATAGTGTTATTGGTTATAACGGATATCCCACCATTAATATGAATAGCTCCGCCTATATTATTAGAAATAGTGCAGTGGTCCATATAAATGGAATCTCCAATGTCACTATAGAGGGCAAAATTATTCGCATATTCAATCCTGCAATATTTAAGACTGCATATCACTGCCGGTTTAAGCCATATCCTGCTCCATTCTGCGGTTCCATTCTTTGTTATTATAATTGAATCGCTTGCCGTTCCGATTGCATTTAAAATTCCCTTGACCATTATACATTTTGCCGAATCAAGCCTTACTTCTACGCCGGGCTGAATATCAAGTCTTACTAAAGTATCTACTAATATATTTCCCGTAACAATATACGGACTGCCTGCTGTGTTCCATACCGTATTCGTGCTGATAACTCCGCTTACGTTAGTGGCATTTACGAGTGAAGACACAATAAACTGTGTCCCTATAATCAAACCAAAAAATCTCACCGCCATAGCGGGATGTTTCATTTTCATCTTTCCTCCTGTTGTTTTTAAACCAGCAACTATAAAATAATTAATGTCCTTAAATCCATATTTGTCAATCTTTTTATTAGGATGAAAATAAGCGCAGATTTAAAGAAAAAGATAGTTTAGAATTGAAAGTAGAAATTAAAAATAAAAAGGTATAATAAACTCTTTTTACCTGTCTATCATAGACAGAAAAACACTGTTGAGAAAATTGTAACCTTTATTTTATTAATATCAACTTATTCGTTTCTTTATAATTACCCGTACTAAACTTTGCAAAATATATTCCTGTCGGCAACCCTCTTGCATTGAAATCAATAGTATAATTTCCTGCCTGTTTTTCTTCGTTTATTAATGTCTTCACACACCGCCCTGATAAATCGTTAATCGTTAATAGTACATTCGTATACTCGGGAACACTATAACTAATAAGCGTTGATTTAATAAAAGGATTTTTACTTATTTTCAATTCCGCATTCTGCAATCCAAAATCCGCATTTTCTTCCGTTCCTATTGCGGGATAAAACTTGCTTAAGAAAATATCACCCCCGGCTACTGCGTTAAGGTTAGATGTTCCTGTGCCCGGGTCAAAATTGGACGTACCGGTAAAACAGCCGGAACTATAAATATTCCCGCTGTCATCAATCCCAATGGAATACCCCCCGTCATCTCCCGTTCCACCCATTCGTTTTGCCCAGAGAAAATTCCCGGAAGCATCTATTTTTATTATGAAAATATCATTACTGCCTCTTGAGGTAAGCGTATCATCTCCGGTGTTCCAATCAAAATTGGCTTTCCCGGAAAACAAACCTATCATATAAATATTCCCGTTCTTATCAATCACATTAAACCCGCCTCTTTCATCACCCGTTCCACCCATTGGCTTTGCCCAGATAAGATTCCCGGAAGAATCTATTTTACTTAGAAAGGCATCGTAACCGCCTGCCGAAATTATGGTGTCTTTTGGTGTGGACCACTGATTGAAATCAACCGTGTCCTGGTAATATCCTCCTACAAAAGCATTTCCGTCTTCATCTACGGTAACGTGTCCTCCGCAGTCATTTCCATTTCCGCCCCATGTTCTTGCCCAATAGAAATGTCCACTCGTATCAAATTTACTGAGGAATACGTCAATTTGCCCGCCATTGCACGAATGTATGTCGGCGGGTCCCGTACTATCCGGATTCAGGTTAACGCCTACTGATTCAAACATTCCTGCCCAATATAAAATTCCTGACCTGTTTACATTAATGGCGCATCCGTCGTCATAGTCTGCCCCGCCCCATGTTTTTGCCCAGGCGAAATTTCCATTCGCATTATACTTGACCATCCATGCATCAAAGAAACCATTACAGCAATGGTTGTCAACACCGATGCCCGGATTAAAATCAACCGGAGTTCCTGCCGGGTTGGAGAAATCTCCTCCTCCATAAATATTTCCTACCGGGTCTACGGTAACGCTATATCCTTCGGCGCCCCAAACTCCGCCCCAGGTCTTTGCCCAGAGAAAGTTCCCGCTTGAATCAAACTTGCAGATGTATGGGTTGTTCTGGTGGCTAAGACCGTTTGATATGTGAGTGTCTGCCCCTGCCGGATTGAAGTTGACGGTATCCTGGAATCGTCCTATTACGACTATATTGCCGAAACTATCCACGGCAATGCCATTTCCGACATCGCCTTTGTGTCCGCCCCAGGTTTTCCCCCAAATGAAACTTCCGTTTGCATCAAGTTTACAAAGAAAGGCATCTCTTTCGCCATTAGAAGTATGGCTATCAACACCGATTCCCGGGTTTAAGTCAATTGTGCCGTCAAAATATCCTGTAACATATATATTGCCTATGTTATCTACGGCCATTGAACCGGCAAATTCTTCTCCTGTTCCGCCGAGTTGTTTTGCCCAAAAACCTGTTTGAGCGTTTGCAGATACTGCAAAAAACAAAGAAAGAATAAAAAGTTTTTTCATACTGTCTCCCTGTTATTGTTAAAAATTAATACTTTTAAAACTATCTGTCAATAATTTAAATGTATTGTTGTTATATGCAATCCGAATAGGGGATATGTTTATAATGAAAAGGGCAGGAAACATTAAGCTTCCTGCCCTTTCTTCTTTGCCTTTAGTTTTAGAGTTTAATTAACTTTTTGTTTATCCTGGTTCCTGCATTTAAGTTCAAATAGTATATGCCTGTTGGAACGTTTTTCCCGTTGTCGGATAAGCCATTCCATTTTAAGTTGTATTGCCCCGAAGTTTGCATTGCGTTGACAAGTGTCTTTACTTTGCGTCCGTCAGCACTATATACCGTGAGCTTTACGTTAGTTTGATTCGGGACGTAATAAGAAATTTCTGATGTGGAGTTGAACGGCATTGGATAGACTTGTAAGGATATAGGTTTCCGGATACTTACCTTTTCCTCGGAACCTTGCGATTTTAATGGTGTTATGTCTACAATAACCATACAATGATACTGCCCGCCGCAGATTGACTGCACATTAGTTACCCCGGGTACCGTTAGCGGTTTGTATTTTGTTACTATCGTCCCGTCTCCTAACTGTCCATAACTTCCATATCCCCAAATTTTAACCGTTCTGTCGGCTAAAAGTACTGCATGCCAGTCTACTCCACCGCGAGCTATCGCTATGGCGTTTGTTATCCCGAATACCTGTACAGGTTTTACTTTAGCGATTGTTGTTCCATCTCCTAATTGTCCGTGATTATTAGAACCCCATGTTCTTAATGTTCCGTCCGCCAATAATGCTATACTGCTCGGGTTGCCGGAATCAAAGTAACTCCCGGCTATTGCCGTTGCATTCGTTATTCCGTATACTTTTACGGGTTTAAGTCTATTAGTTTTTGTACCGTCTCCTAATTGTCCCTTGGAGTTGTTACCCCATGCACTTATCGTTCCATCAGCTAACAGAGCAAGTCCGTAATAAGCGCAAGCTGCTATCGCCGTTGCATTTGTTATCCCGTATACTGTTACGGGAGTATACCTGTTAATAATCGTTCCATCTCCCAACATTCCCTGCCCGTATGAATATGAAAAATTATTTCTGCCCCATGATTTTATTGTTCCATTGGATAATAATGCGTATGCAAAATCTCCACCACAGGCTATTGCCGTAACATTTGTTAACCCTGATACAGTTACCGGAGCAGACCTGTTGATAATTGTCCCATCTCCTAATTGCCCGTAAGTATTTCCACCCCAGGTCTTTACAGTTCCGTCAGCCAATAAAGCCATACCAAAAACCGAACTGTTTTTTGAACCTGAACCGCCTGCTGCTATTGCTATTGCATTAGTTATTCCCAATACTTGTACGGGAGTAGTTTTGCTGACCGTTGTTCCGTCGCCTAATTGTCCGAAAGAGTTATTTCCCCATGACCAAACTGTCCCATCCGAAAGTAACGCCAAACTGAAATCGGTTGCCCATTGATGTGCTCCTCCGCCTGCAACTGCTATAGGTGTTCCGGGCAACCCGTTTACTGCAACTGCGAGTAATTTATTATTCCCTGTTGTCCCATCGCCAACCTGCCCAACATCGTTGTGTCCCCATGCTTTTATAACTTGCTGTCCATTAGCTTGCGAGTAGAAACCCAACACACAGGATATAATCAGAAGGAAACTCGACAATTTTATGTTTTTCATTGTCCCCTCCCTTTCTGTTATGTCTCTTTCGAAAATCAACTTCAAAAACTTTCCTTCTCAACTCTTACCTCCTTTCAATAAATTAAAAATTTATTTATTCAATAACTTAGGTGTGTCCATCTGCAACATCTGTCAAGTGCTTTTTGCTAATGTATGAAATTTCGTTACTATATCAATGAAAAATTGATTTTTTAGGTATTTAACCGGGAAGATGAAAAACTTCTTTTCTATCTGAGTCTGCCTTTTGTCATTCTGGGTGTAACGAAGAATCTAATCTCTATTTGCCTATCAGTTATGGGTGCGTCCTAAATATGGTTTTGATTTTAATATATTTTTCCATAACTTTATCCGTATCACAGAATGACATTTAATATTACTTAACTGATAAATTTACTTAAAAATCTGCGCCTTGATTATTATCGCTACTCTTGTATATTGCTACTTAAATAATAGTTGCAAAAACAACTTTCTTGGAATAACTTAGTTCTTGATTATTTTACTTTTTACCCACTCAACTTTGTCAACTCCGGGGATTTTATTACTTAGTTTCCTATTGTGAAAAACTTAATAATTTGTTCGGAGTAAAAATTTAACATTAGACAAACAATAATCAATAAAATACCAATTGCAATAACACTTCCATTTTCCTTAGCAATAAACTTTGTCTCCCGAAACAGAAGAACTCTGCTGATGCGTAAGATATAACCAAGCGTAAATAAATCTGCCAATACAATAGCTAAACTATAAACTGGATGTATTGACCATGTTATCGAACAAAGATGAAATTTGCTTATGAACCCACTTAATGGCGGTATTCCTATAAGACTTAAGCCTCCAATTATAAAAACAGCAGTTGAAAATGGCATTCTCTCGGCTAAACCTTCAAGATTTATTATTTCATTTCCGGTCGAACCTGTATTCTTATTGACTTTCAAATACCCGCTTGATAAAGATTTCAAACCAACTATTATAAGCAACCATCCGGATAAAGCAGTTATTAAATAAAAAATCCCCACGCCTAATCCCTCACTTGCCAAGACGGGCAAGCCTATTGCTAATAAAACATAACCCAGTTGGCTTAAACCACTATAAAGAATAAATTTTTTAATATTATTCTCGACCAGTGCCAGCAGTGCGCCAACTAACATAATAGCGCAGGCAGTAATTTCCCGTAACATCGGCATTCGTATAGCAATGGAAATAATTAGAAAAGCTGCTAATCCGATAATTAACCGTACGGAAAAACCTTTTACAAATTTCCCTAGACCAAAAATGATTTCAACAATAATTTCATAGAACCGTGCAATTGCTCTATCAATATAACGGAAAGTTATCAGGGCAACTTCATTCATCCCGGATAATGCCTGTGGATAAAGGTCATAAACCCCGGATAATGCTCTATGATAAGTTTTATCAAAATAATTCATATCTTTTACTGTTTTATAAAAATCTACTCCTGTCACTTTATTCTCCGGAAGTAATTTCTCACCGCCAATAAACGCTTCGGTTTTTCTTACTTTCCCAACCTTCCCAAAGAAAAATACAATCATTCCTAAAATGATTCCTACCAGGATTAAAGTCGTTGCCATCCCCGGAGACCAGAAACCAATAAAATCTATCATAGGTGCGCCCTTACTTGTCAAGAAAATAGACGGGAAAACAAGATGTTTTAATGGTACGGAAAATGCAAATACACCAAATACTACACACAACCCGGCAAGAAGTATCATTGGTAACCACATTGTCCAATCAACTTCTTTCTTTATTTCTATTTTTTCCTGGTTTGTAGATTGCCCTAAAAATATTGCATACAAAAGTTTTGTAAAACTTGCTAGAGTCAATGCACTTCCAAAAGTTGCTGCAATTAACCAGATAGGCCATAATATCAACCCTTGCCTACCTCCTTCTATTATTCCCTGATAAATCATCCATTTGGAAACAAATCCGTTAAAAGGAGGAACTCCGGAAATGGATAAAGATGCAATTAAACAGGTAACAAAAGTAATAGGCATAAATTTTGCCAATCCGCCAAGTTTTGATAAATCTCTTGTTTTCGCACGATAAATAACAGCACCTATACAAAGGAACAGAAGCCCCTTAAATAATGCATGGTTCATTAAATGAAACAATCCACCGGCAACACCAACAATAGTTCCCGTTCCGATACCAAGAATCATATACCCAATTTGACTTACGCTATGATATGCCAGAAGTCGTTTAGCATCGTGCTGAACTAATGCCATAAATACTCCTACTAATATGGTAATCGAACCAATGGCACAAAGAATGAATTGCCAGACAACTGGCGTTATAAATATCTGCCAGAATATTCTGAGCATCAAATAAATTCCAACTTTAATCATCACCCCTGATAAAAGAGATGAAATTGGTGATGGTGCAGCCGGATGAGCATCGGGCAACCATGTATGTAAAGGAACCATCCCTGCTTTTACTCCGGCACCGATGAAGAAAAATAATAAAAGCCAATTTGTAGCTTTTGAACTAAGTAATAATTCCCTGCTTGAAAGGAGAGAAATATCAACGGTGTTTTGCGAATAATAAATAAAGATAATTCCTAATAACATAAACATTGAGCCGACTATTGTCATAATAAAAAATTTTATTCCGGCATCTACTGAAACTTGCGTTTGATTATGCATAACCAGAAACAGACCAAACAAAGTCATCAGTTCCCAGAATATAAATAACGTGAAGAGATCTCCTGCCACTACCGTTGCAATCATCGAACCAATAAAAAGCATAAGCATTGAATAATAAAAATTAAGATTCTTGTACTCTTTTGCGTAAGAAATTGAAAACAGCGTAGCTAAAAAACCTAAGAAAGAAATTAATAACACCATTATAAGCGCTAACAAATCTAAATTCAGACTCATCGGGGTGTTTAATACGGGAAATGTTGCAAAATTAAATTTAATAGGCGCTATTAATACAACGGGAAGTAACCTTAAAGCAATAACAAAAATTGCTAAAGTAGAAAAAGCTGCAAACCATTCACGTAATACCATCCCCAATAAACAGACCATAGGAACTGAAATAAGAGGTAGGATTAATAAAATTATTAATTCAATTTTTTCCATAATTATTGCTTACTTACCAATATGCAGGTGTAATATGTTTCTTATAATGCCTGTTTACGCCATTTATATTTCTAATTTTTATTTCCATTGCCAATAACTTTACTTCATTTGCTCGACTGCTGTCCGGATAAGATTTAACGGTAATTTCACAAAACATCCAACTACAAGGCCAAGTATCCCAAGTGTCATTACCGTAAAGAGCATAGGAAAAGACTTCTCCCTACAAGACGGATTAGTAGGCTCGCCCATAAAAACTTTATTAAAGAAACGTATCAGATACACCATAGTTAATATGGCAGTAATTATAGCTACCCCTGCAATAATAAAATGTCCGGACTGAACCGTAGCAGTAATAATAAAAAGCTTGCTCCAGAAACCGCCAAACGGAGGGATTCCCATAATAGATAAAGCACAAAGAATAAAAGATATGCCTGCAATAGGCATAGTTTTAAACATCCCGCCCAACTTACGAATATCTTTTTCTTTTGTTTCATGTTCTACAACACCGGCACATAAAAACAATCCCGCTTTTCCTAAACCATGAACAAGTATGAACAATAATCCACCAGTGATACCAACGGTAGTATTAAGAGACAGTCCCAAAAGAATATAAGCAATCTGGCTAATGGTAGAATACGCCAGAATGCGTTTCATATCATTTTCAACTAACGCACAGCACGCAGATACAAAAGCGCCAATAACAGCTATTACAGGAACAATGTTTGACCAGGGAATAGGAGTATGAAATGTCCAGCAGAATATACGAGCAAAAGCATATACACCTATTTTTACCAACACGGCGGCATGAAGTAAAGCAGTAACCGGGCTTGGAGCTACACCGGCAGTAGGTAACCATATCTGGAAAGGCAATTGTGCCGATTTTGATAATATACCCAAAAGTATTAGTAAAAGTGCTAAGTTGTCAACAGGCGCTCCTCGTAATTGAGTTAAATTCAATGTGCCGAATTGCTGATAAATTATTTCCATACCAATAAGCATCATTGCAGAACCAAAGAAAGTAATATAAAAAGCTTTATCGGCGTTGGCTAAATGTTGTTTTTCCCTATAAAAACCAATTAGTCTCCATGAACAAATTGTGGTAATTTCCCAGAATATATACATTAAAAGCAAATTCGTGGAAAAAATTAATCCCAACATTGAACCAATAAAAAGTGCAATAAATGAATAATATTCGCCTAAATGGCGATATGGAACATCCCGCCCTGGCGTGGAATCTTTCATATAACCGAAAGAATAAAAGACAATTAAAGCACCAATAAAAGATGAACACAGTGCCATAAAAACCGCTAAACTATCGAAAGTAAAATTCAAATTAAGCCAGTCAGTGAGTTTAAGTTGTATTACAGGGTATTTACCGGACATAGAAGGGGAAATCAAAAATAAGCTGCCTATAAAAGCGATTATTGTAAACAATAAGGGAAAAAGACCTTTTTCTTCCTGTTTAAATATTTTCACAGAAAATAAAAGCAAATTAAAGCTACTGTTCGTCAAGGTTAAAACGAACGGGCCACATCATCCAAACCCTTACCGGTTTACCGTTTTGCAGTGCGGCACTAAATTTAGTATTATATGCACTCTGGACTGCAGCACTATCAAGGAGTGGATGCACACCTCTAAGAACCACTACTTTCATAACAGTTCCATCCAGGTCAATCAAAACTTTAATGAAAACTGTTCCGCTTACATCAACAGCTTTAGCAGCTTCCGGATATTTAACATTGCCCGTAGAAATTCGTTTAGGTTGAACTTCACATGGAACGAAAGCATTTATATCCGGGATTCCATCTCCTCTGCCTGTATCCTGGGCAGAAGTATTACCTGCGATGTCTTGTTGGGTTGGCGCAGTTTCTTGGGTTGCTTCCGCATCAAGAACCGGTTTTGGAGTTCCTACGATTGGCACGCTCGGTCTATTTACCGTTGTCTGGGGAGTGCTCTCATCCCCGGTAATCGAAGGTGGCGGACCTAATTGTGCATAAGTCATTTTTATTACCCTTTTACCTAAATTCATTTTGTCTCTTTCCTGACGCCATTGTTGATATTTTATTCCTAAAAAAGAAAATAGAATAACAAGAAAAATTAATATATTAGTTATATAATACGCACGTCTGAGATGGCTCCCTTCGCTTTTTACAATAGGGCTTCTTTTCCCAAGTGTAGAAAGCGAAATTTCACTAATTATTGCGTTCGTTATTTGCCACCTCCCCTGGTAGGCTTTGCTTTCTCTTCAATGTGGGGAACAATACAAAAACGCCTCATTCCTGCCTGCTGAACGGTATCTAATAGTTTTACCATATATTGGTAAAGTGATTTTTGTTGGACATCTATTAACACAACTAACTTTGATACACTTTTCTTTATGAATTTATCAAGACTATCTCGTTTCGTCCCTTCAGGTGTGGATTTTAACTGGGCAAGATATTGGGAACCATTCGGCTGACGTTCAATGTTTTTTCGTTCCTCTTGTTGGAGGTAACTTTCAAGCGAATCCCATTCTATGGGAGTTGGTTTCTCATCGGATAATTGTTTTTTTAACTGATTTAAAGAATCAATATAAATAATCACAACGTTTGACTGTGCTGTAGGAACATTCCCTTTGGGAGGTAATGAAATCTCGATTGCTTGCGGTTCACGGAAAACCGTCGTTGTCATAAAAAATATTACTAACAAAAATGCAATGTCAACCATTGGAGTCAAGTCATTAATTACCCGTCCCCGTCGTTTTTTTTGACCTCTTGTTGCCCCTTCAACAGCTGCCATAATTATTAACCTCCGGCTTTTACAAAAACTACCGAACCTTCCTGAAGAATTGTCATCATACTAAATCTTAACATATTAACGTTTGGGTCCTGAAGTATATCCATAAGCTGTAATATAAAACCTGACTGCACATTCTTGTCTGCCTTAATCACAAGATGAATGCGTGGATTTTTTATCCTCTCGTTCATTATAACATAACCTAAAGAACTTAGTGAAATAGGTTGAGCAGAACCTCTTCCCAGATTCCACCAGACAATCAAACTATCTGCACGTGCTTTTAATTGTTGAGGCGTTAAAGCCGCCGATTCATCGACCGTCTGCCGATATTTTTCCGGGGTTTTTAATTCATGTATTGCTCTCTCTATCGCTATTTCTCTTCGAAGCCCTAACCCCCCTTCGTTTACCGGTGCCTGGTATTGGGATATTGTCTGCATTAGAAGGGAAGGATTTATACTGTCAGCAATGCTAAGAGCATAGTCCGCAGGTATAATCGTCAAAATCATAACGTCTGACTCGGGAACCTTGAACGGTGAATGCGATAAAGGCAATGCAACGCCAACTGTTTCCGGTGGTCGGGCGTTATAAGTGCACATAAAGAAAATCACCAATAAAAAACCAATGTCTACCATTGGTGTCATATCCGTAACAATACTCCTACGCGGTCTTTTTGTAATTGCCATTGTATTTAGTTTGACTTTAACATAAAATCATCTTACCACTTTTGACCTGTTTTTTCCAACACATCTGTCGTATCATAAACTACTTCACTTATTTCGTAAGTAAACTTGTCAACACTGTTTACAAAAAAGTTATTGGCAATAATTCCTAAAATTGCATTGGCTAATCCACCGGCAGTATTAAATAATGCCTCCGAAACACCTTTCGCAAGCTGTATCGCATCGGGCGCCCCCGCATGCGCCATTGCCTGGAACGCACGAATCATCCCGATAGTTGTCCCCAGAAGCCCAATCATCGTAGCGATTGAAGCAATTGTTGTCAGTATAATCAGGTTCCTTTCTAATAAAGGAGTTTCGCGGGCAACCCCTTCTTCAAATCGTCTTTTAATTTCTGCCGGATTTTGAGAAACTACCGCCGATTCTCCCGTTCCCTTAACGAGTTTTTGTAACCCGCCTTTCAAAATATTTGCCATAGAACCGGTTTGAGCATCACATTCCGAGATAGCGCCGGCATAATTTCTCTCTGACAGATGTCCCATAAAATTAGATATAAATTCGGCATTGGGTTTCTTCCCCATAGAACGCTTTAAAGTCAGGAATCGTTCAATCATATAAGTTATCAAAAGAATAAATATGAACATTAAAACCCCGACCAAAGGCCCTCCTGCCCTGACAAAATCAGGCATCATCTGGAATATGATGAAACAAACAATTGCGTTACAAACATAAAGCAATGTAGTTAAAAGAGCAATACGTTTAACAAAAGCAAAAGCGATTCCAATACCGATAGCTAAAGCGCCCGGGATACAAAAGGATACAATTATCTTTAGTATGCCGGGGGCATTATGAAGCCCTTCCATATTTATGCCTCCTTGTTATTTATTGTTTTTATCATAGAAATTTATTTATTGTTTTCTTTTTCCTCAGCATTTTCCTTTGCCTCAGCCTTATCTAAAGCATCTAAATAATCCTCATAAGTAGGCTCTTTCTTGGCAGGTTGTTCAAGACTTTTTAACACGTCCTTAACCTCTTTATTAGTTGAATCTATTTTGATTACCTCAGCGCATTCTGCTTTAGCTTTCTGCTTCATACCCAAAAACCCATAAGTCTGAGCCAACCACAAATGTCCCTGGGCATAGTTTGGCTTAATCTCTAAACCTTTTTGCAAGTCAACTATTCCTTCCTTGTATTTCTTTAACTGAATACGCGCTAAAGCTCTATTGAAATAAGCACCCGCTGCAAGGCTGTCTCTTTCAATTTTTTTAGAAAATAAAAGTTCCGAGGAATCATACTTTGTTGCCTGGAAACAAGCTAACCCCAACTCAAAACAGAAAGTAGATTCCAGAGTAGAATCAAGACTAAATGCTTTATTATAAGCATAAATAGCCGCGGGAAAAGAATCTATTTTTGAATAAGCTTTAGCCAAATCAATCCAAATCCCAACATTAGTAGAATCTTTAAGGACAATTTCACTCAAAACCTCTTTTTCCTTAAGACTCATTCCCGCCTGGTTATACAAAACACTTATAAATTTCAGAGAACTTAAACTTGTATCGCTATAGCTAACGGCTTTATTCATTTCATTGATGGCATTATTGTAATCTTTTGTTTGTGAATAAATATTAGCCAGTGCTGTGTATCCTTTAGGGTCTTTCGGGTTTAATTGAATATACTTTTGAAGTTCTGTAATGCCATTCTCATGCTTCTTTTGAGTTGCATAAAAAGAACTCAAAGCAAGATAAGTCGGCGCATAGTTAGGATTTATTTTTTGAGCTTTGGAATAAAAACTCAATGCTTCTTCGTATTTTTTCTGTTTTTGATACAAATTTCCCAATCCAAGTAAAGCGTCAACGTATGAAGAGTTAAGCTGTAATGCCTTTTTATACTGCTCTTCAGCCACCGTGGAGTTACCTCCATTAAGATACACATTACCCAAAAGCGTATGAACCTCAGCACTATTTGGGTTTAAGTCAAGGATAAGTTGGTATTCAATACTTGCTTCCACACTGTTGTCGGAAGTTTGATAAGCTTCTGCAAGAGCTAAACGTACTTTCAACTCATCATACCCACAATCCAACGCATTTTTAAGATATTTAATACCGTTTTCATAATCAGATTTCATCACATAACTTTTACCTAACTCAAAGTTCGCCCCGGGATGTTTAGGTTTTGATTTAAGAATTTCCTGGAATTTTAGAATTGCCTGCTCAACATTGTCTGCATCTCTTAAAACAACGCCTTCTTTTAAAAACTTCTCCGACGAATCTGCCCATACTGTTGCACTAAAATGACTACTGCAACTTAACAAAACAAAAATAATTAGTTTTTTCATATTGTCATTCTGAGCGTAGCGAACCTGCCTACCGCAGGCAGGGAATCTCTACCTACAGAACTTTCATTCTCTTTATATTTAACCGGAACGGTAATAGGTACAAAACCGGTGCCTGCAATTATTTTCTGTCCTTCAGAAGATGTTATAAAACTAATAAATCCGGCATCTAAACCTTTTGGCTCTTTTGAAGTATAAAGATAAATATAGCGGACAAGCGGATATTTACCGGAATGGACTGTTGCCTCATCGGGCGAAACAAATTCTCCTTTTTGTTCGAGAGCAATCTCCAATGCTTTAATCCGCGTATCCTCAATAAGCGGACTCCATGAACTATACAATCTCGACATTGAAATAAAACCTATCCCACCTTTTTCTTTTTCAATAAATTTTACGATACTTTCAGTGTTGTCAAATTGCCAGACAAATTTCGAATATTCTTTTCCCTTAAGGACACTGTCCTGAAACCATTTGTAGGTTCCAGAATTTTCACTCCATATCCCAACTTTTATTGGCAAATCAATCCCGTCTACCTCAGACCAGTTTTTGATTTTACCGCTAAAGATATCTGATATTTGGAAAATAGTAAGCCTCTGGAGTGAGTTATGTGGATTAGTAACAATCGCTACTCCATCCTTGCAAATTTTGAATTCATTTACTTTGAATCCGGCTGCTGTTGCCTGAGTATTTTCTTCTTTGGTTAAGGGTCTCGTAGAAACTGCAATCCTCGCAGAATCAACGAAAATAGAAGATAAACCTGCATCCGAACCTCCACCTAAAGCTAAGATTTTCGCATTAGTGTAAAGATCCATAAAGGTATACGCTTCTTCCATTATCATAGATAAAGCTTCTTCAGACCCCTTTACGGTAATATAACCCGAAATAGTAGTTTCAGGGGATTCCTTTTTACCACAACCGGCAATACAGAATAAAACAATACTTATCGCCAAAATCTTTTTCATTTTGCTGACAGAATAAGACTTCTTTTTATTACCGGGTGTTTTACGGCAAAAAGATAATGCCGAAGATAGAATACAATTAGTAGAAGATTGAAAGGAGTTGGACTTTTTTACAAAAATTAATTTTTCTTCCATATGCCTACGAGGTTAGCTGACGGGCTCGGAGTTGGAAGTCTCCTACTCTGAATCATTACGGTTCAGAGATACGCCCCTACAACCTGCATCCCCCGCATCTACAATCCTTTATAGATTTAGACCTTTTCGGTGCCTACCATATAGACACATTAAAAAAAGTCAAGAAATTTTTAAAAAAAATTATTAACCATCATTTTTTACAAAGTTTTATAAACATAACAATCCTATAAACGCCATAAGCGCATATAACTAAACTAATTATTCCCGGTTTTGAAAAACTTTTAAAATTTTTACTCTGTAATAAGAAAATACTTCCTATGATAATAAACAATATACCGGAAAACAGACGATAAACTATATGCCAATCTATTTTACGAATTATTTCAATGATTTTGCTTGAGTTCCACATATGGTTGTATTCCTTTATGCTAAATCTTCCTCCGGATATTTTATTCTTCCTGCGTTTTCATTTCCCAAAAATAGAGCCATACCAAAGCTTAAAGGACCTATCCTTCCAATAAACATTGTAATTATGATTATTATTTTCTCTAGATGGTTCAGTCCCGGGGTTATTCCCGTACTTAGTCCTATTGTTCCCAACGCCGATGCTACTTCAAAAATGACTTGTTGAATATTGAATCTATTAGTTTGTAATAAAATGAAGAATGTACTTAAAAACAGCGCCAATAAATAAAAGCACAAAGAGGAAGCGGCTAACCATAAACGTTCGTTAGGTATTGTGCGATTTAAAAACTTAACGTTTTTTTCTCCTGACAGTGAACTTTTCATTACTCCTAATAGAGCGGTAAAAGTTGTTGTTTTGAGTCCGCCACCGGTTCCCGAAGGAGATGCCCCGACAATCATTAATATGGTTATTATAAAATATGACAAAACTGAGAGCGTAGATATAGGTATTGTGTTAAATCCCGAAGTCGTTAATGCCGTCATACTCTGGAAAAAAGATGTTAACAAGCGTTCAATAAATGATTTTCCTGTGATACTTGGCTCAAAGAAGAATAATACAATAGCCCCTGACATTATTAATATAAATGTAGACCATAATATTATTTTTGACGTTAAAGATATTCGTTTTTTTGATTTTATACGGTTATTCCATATATCATATACTATTATAAACCCAATAGCCCCTAAAATACACAACGCTGAAATTGTAATATTTACGCCAACATTCCGTGAGAATGATTCAAGACTGTTGTTATATATGCTAAACCCTGAAGTACAAAAAGCCGATATACTGTGAAAAACTGCACTCCAGAGAGAATTCGGCAAATGTTCTATCTTGAAAAATATATACAATAATAATGCGCCTATAAATTCAACGGCAAATGAATAATAAACAAGTATGCGAATAAATTTGGTTATAGTTATATGGTCAGGCAAACAAAAAACATGTTTTTGTATTTTCTCCCTTGAAAAACTTAACCTGCCACCAAGTGAAAGGATAATGAACGAACCTAACGTCATATATCCTAACCCGCCAAGCTGGATTAATATAATTAGTATCATCTGCCCCCAGAAATTATAATTGTCAGCTATGCTTATTGTAGTTAATCCTGTGGTAGAAACAGCGGATGTAGCAATAAAAAAATTATCTAAAAAACCAATCGAGGGCACTTTTTTAAAAAAAGGTAAAGACAGAAGTAATGTTCCTATTAATATATACGAGAGATATCCTAATACAATAATCCGATTATGATTTTTGCTTTTAAGAAATTTTTCAACAACGTTGACGCTTTTCATTCCCTATCCTCCTTTTTTACAATTTTATTCGTATCGGCAAAATAACATTTGATATGCCTTTCCACTGTAGTCTTCTCTGAATTGCAAATGCAGTCTCGTTATGTAACATTTTATGATAAAAGTTTTCAGTTTCAAACACGAGCTGTCCTGTAAATACCGTAGACCGCCTGAACTCACTTGAAACTTCTTCACACAGTTTTGATGCAATATCCACCACGTCCGTTCCCACTCCTATCCTGTATTCCGCAGGGAACCCAAACTTCCTTGCAAGCTCAACATATTTTTCAAGTGATTGTATTACTTTATTTTTTAAGTCTTCTATTTTTTCCTCGTGTTTAAATAAATCCTGGTCAACTACTGCAATGGATACGAATACAAAATTCTTATATAATCCCGGGAATGAACGTGCTATGGATAGAAAACTGTGTACTCCAAAACCGTTATATCCGGTTACAAGCTGTATTGCGGTCATATCTCTTTTATCTGTTGGCGCGTTATTGATATTAATTTCACTGGGCATATCTGCTATGCCTGAAAGAAGAACGTCCAATTTCTTCGTTCCACGAGATACTTTTGAATAATGATTTTTAATTAAATAACACAAAATTATAAGAAATAATGTGATTATTAATGTTACCCATCCGCCTTCGCGGAATTTTTCAAAAACCGTTATTACAAGGATAGTAATACATAGTATGAATGCAACAACGCATATACTGAGATGTTTTTTCCAATTCGTTTCCTTTTTACGGTTTTTGATAAAAAACCACGACATTGCAAACTGCGAAATGGAAAAAGTTAAAAATACATTTATAGAATACATAACTACAAGTGCCGAGATTGAGCCGTGAGTATATATAAGTAGGGCAAGTGCCGCTCCTCCTATGATTAAAACCCCATTCTGCATTGTAAGCCGCTCAGAAAATGATGCAAATCTGTGTGGGAACCATGAATCTACGGACATATTTGCCATAACGCGCGGGGCATCTATAAATCCTGCTTGCGCTCCTACTATAAGCAATGCTCCTTCGGAAAAAATAGTTATTAATGCAAGCCAGTATCCCCAGCGCCATTGCCCGAAAAGACTATCTGCAAGAATTGCGTTCAAGGTTTTCCCCTCGCAGGGTATCACTTTTAACAAAAGATAGCAGATAAATATTCCTCCTGCGGTTATTGCAAGAGAACTCGCCATATATAACATAGTTTTCTTGCCTGTTTCTGCCCTTGGCTCGCGCATAATCTGTAAACCATTTGAAACTGCCTCAATCCCGGTGTACGTTCCTCCTCCTAAGGAGTAAGCTCTTATAAAAATCAGGAAAACGCCCAATCCGCCTATTGCGGAAATATCTCCCCGAAAACTGGAATTTACTTGTTGGGCAATAGGTTTTATTGCCCAAATATTACTGAATACTCCATATCCTATAAGAATAATGTGAGTTACCACAAATACTATAAATATAGGCGCAAGAAAGGTTACTGATTCCTTGACTCCCCTGATATTTAAAATGATGAGCATAATAATCAAACAACCCGAAAAAAGCAGTTTGAATTTATGGAATTCCATAGGGAGATAACTGAAAAGCGCATCCGAGCAAGAAGCTATGGATACGGAGATTGTCAGAATGTAATCAATAATCAAAGCGCATCCCGAAACAACACCTGTCTTTTTTCCGAGTATTTGAGTTGCGACTACGTAACCACCACCACCGTTGGGAAAATGCTCAATAATTCTCATATATGCAAATGAGATTATGAAAACGGTTATTGCAGTAGCAAGCGCGAGAAAAAGCGCTAAATAAGTATGACTACCGATTGCCCTGAAAGCTGCTTCAGGTCCGTATGATGAGGAGGAAAGCCCGTCTGCACCGAGTCCAATCCATGCCAATAAAGGTATAAGAGCTAATTTGTGGAATATACCGGGGTCACGGATATCGCGGGGTGCGCCGACTATTTTCCTGCGAAGTTTTGTTAAAAAAGTTAGTTCACTTTCCGAACCGTCTTTATCCAATTTACATTGTTTCTAAAGGCATAGTGGATTTTGCTGCGGAAGAACCCCTTTCTTGTTTATGGTTTGCCTGATAGTTAAGTACTGCCGGCAATAGAATACTCTCAGTTTTGAATTGGGGTAGGGCAATTGCCCCGGTTACAAAATTTAGTTTTTCTCCCATATGCCTACGAGGTTAGCTGACGGGCTCGGAGTTGGAAGTCTCCTACTCTGAACCATTACGGTTCAGAGATACGCCCCTACAACCTGCATCCCCCGTATCTATATTATTTTATATAGATTTAGACCTCTCCTGAGTGGTTACCCTATATCAATATCAAAAAAAGTCAATAAAATAATGATATTTTTGGTTTTTGTGAGTGATATTTTTACTATTTGTGGTCATCCCTGTCTGCCGTTTTTATTAGTAAGCGCGTCATAAATTGTATAAGAATTAGTTCAAAGGTTTTGTAATTGCCAATGCTACAACACTTGAAAATGACTCATATAACTGCTTTTGGTCGGGTGTTAAAAGTTTGTCCGAAGAAACCCTTAAACCAACTACTCCAACCGTCTTCTCCTGTATCATTAACGGTAAATAATACCAATTAGTGGAAGATAATGTAGCCGTCCCCTTGCCTGCCGTCTGCCCGTTAGCATATACCCATACGGCGACAGCCTGTTCTGCCTCATTTAATAATATATTCTCGTCGTTTTTGGATTTGATTTCCAATTTCCCTGCATCATCAGGTAGAAAAATAACTACACTGCTTTCAAAAGCTTCCGATATGTTTTTGACTGCGCGGGTTAATATGTCATTCAAATCTTTTGCTTTGATAATCTCCCTGCTAAAGGAATATAAAGAATAAACAAACCGCTCCCTGTTTTTTGACCCTCGTATCTCCCGTCTTATTGATTTTACAAGAAAACTTATAGTCATAGAAACAAGAACAAAAACTACAAAACTCGGTAGGTATCTTATGTCTGCAATTCTGAATGTAAGATAAGGCGGGATAAAGAAAAAATCAAAAGCGCATACTGCAATAATTGAAGTAAATAATCCGACACGAATTCCCCATAAAACTCCACTCGCGATTGAAGGTAAAAGAAGCAAAAAACCTATGTTAATTGGTTCGGTATTCAAATGCAAAAGCCAACCGATATAAACAATTACAGAAACAGCTAACAAACTGAAGAGATATGCTTTAAGATCTCTGGCAGCAGGAATATATTCTCTTTTTGATGAATGCGAATCTTTTTCATACCCCTGCTTTTCATCTTCGCCTTCACCTGCAACTAAGACGTATATAGAGCCGCTTTCCCTTATTAGTTTGTCTATTACGGAACCTTTGAATATTCTTTCAAAACGTGTCCTTTTGGATGAACCGGCGATAATCAGAGTTACATTTTTTGATTTGGCGAAATTAAGAATTTCATACGATATAGAACTGCCGTTTAATAAAACAACTTTTGCTCCTAATTCTTCCGCAAGATTAATGTTTTTAGTAAGTTGAAGGGAAGGTTTATTTCCTTTTTCAACTTTTTGGGGTGATTCAACATAAACTGCAAACCATTCAACATCAAGGTCATTTGCCATTCTCCGGGTAAAACGTAATAATCTTTCCGATGCAGGACTTGCGCTTATGCTCACTAAAATTTTTGAATCAACCAGCCATGGTCCCTGGATGGCATTTTTTTCCATAAACGAATGCACATCCTCATTTACCTGCTTTGCTGTATATTTCAAAGACAGTTCCCTGAGAGCAAGAAGGTTGCCTTTTTTGAAAAACTGGCTCATTGCCTGTTCTGCTTTTTTCGGAATATAAACCTTACCTTCTTTGAGCCTTTCAAGTAATTTTTCCGGTGTCAAATCAACAAGCTCTATTTCATCTGCAAGTTCAAGAATGCTGTCAGGTAAAGTTTCGGTGACCTTTATGCCGGAAATCTGCTGAACAATATCATTAAGACTCTCAATGTGTTGAATGTTAAGAGTTGTAAAAACGTTTATACCGTTTTTAAGCAATTCCTCAACATCCTGGTAACGCTTAACGTGCCTTGAAGTCGGGGCGTTTGTATGTGCTAGTTCATCGACAAGAACAAGGGTTGGATGACGGGAAAGAACATTATCAATATCCATCTCATCAAGTGTAATGCCTGAATACTCAATTTTTTTCCGTAAAATAATTTCCAGTCCCGAGAGCAGAGCTTCGGTTTCTTTTCGCCCGTGAGTTTCGGCAATGGCAACTGCAACAGATATGCCTTTGTTACTTGCTGCCTTGCCTTCCTGCAGCATGCGATAGGTTTTACCAACACCGGCACAGTAACCAAGAAATATCTTTAACCTGCCTTTTTTATTGTTCTGTATGTCTTTGGTTTCGTAGGGCAAACCTTCAGGTTTGCGGCCGTTTTCTTCTTCCTGCTTTATTTGTTCAAGAAGTGCATCCGGATTTAGTCTTTTTTCTTCCATATTTAATCCTTTTTTGTCCTATGTTCTACGTGTTGATTTTCTGAATAATACTTAGTACTTCAGCCGGTGTAGTTGCGTTAAGAATTGCATTCTTTACGGACTTATTTCTAAATAACCGGGATACACAAGCCATTGCCTGTAAATGTTCACCGCTGTTTTCAGGTGAACATATAAGTAAGAAAATTAAATGTACAATGCCTCCGTCTAAAGCATCAAAATTTATTCCCTGCCGTGAAATTCCTAATGCGCCTATAATTCCCGATGGGGAAGAGGATTGTTTAGTTAAAGAATCAATTTTACTATGAGGAATGGCAACTCCCTGCCCGATTCCGGTTGACCCTAATTTTTCTCTCTGCAGTAAGGTATCAACAACTTCGGAAGAGTTTTTAATCTTGTTTAAAGTTTTTAGCACTTCTACTATTTCCGTAATCGCCCCTTTTTTATCCGTTGCATTGATGTCAACGATAATAGCTTCAGGGCAAAGAAAATCCATAATCTTCATTTTTTAGCTCCTTGAGGAATTGTATCCATTTTATATTTGCTTTCAAGTTCGTCAACAGCAATATTAAGTTTCAGGACGTTGACTCCGGGACAACCCCATATACCAAGAAAATCTTTATCTATATTATTATTAACTAACTGTATAACCTTGTCTGTCGGAATTCCTCTTACTCCGGCAACTCTTTTTACCTGCATCATAGCATTTTCCGGAGAAATATGCGGGTCTAATCCGCTTGCCGAAGCAAGTACCATATCTGCAGGAACGGAGTTTTCCGTTATTCCATTAATCGCTTTTACCGAGTTTATTCTTTCTTCTACTACTTCTATAAACTTCTTATTTGAAGGCCCATAATTACTGCCACCGGAGCCCGAAGCATTATAATCAACAGCAGAAGGTCTGCTTTGGAAATACTTGTTATCCGTAAAAAGTTGACCTATAAAAACAGACCCGACTGTCTCGTTTCCTTTTACAATAAGGCTGCCGTTTGCTTTGTAAGGAAGTGTCAAACGTGTCACGATTGTAATAAATGCCGGGTATATTAACCCAAGAAGTATTGAAAATAGTATAAATGCTTTTAATGATTTTATAAATTCTTTCATAGTTAATGCACTAATTTTAACGAAACAATCAAAATATCAATTAATTTTATTCCGATAAATGGCAATATAATTCCTCCCAACCCATATATAAGCGCATTATTTCTCAACAGCTTTAATGCGGATGTGTGTTGGTATTTTACCCCTCTCAAAGAAAGCGGGATAAGCAAAGGTATAATAATTGCATTAAATATTACTGCAGATAAAACGGCGCTTTGTGGTGTTGCAAGGTGCATAATGTTTAACATGCTAAGTCCTGCAAGGGCGGGAATTATTGCAAAATATTTTGATACGTCATTTGCTACGCTGAAAGTAGTTAATGCGCCTCTGGTTATAAGTATTTGTTTGCCGACTTCTACTATGTCAAGAAGCTTGGTCGGGTTAGAGTCAAGGTCTATCATATTTGCCGCTTCACGCGCAGACTGAGTCCCTGCATTCATTGCAACGGCTACATCTGCCTGTGCAAGCGCAGGAGCGTCGTTAGTTCCGTCACCTATCATAGCTACCATATAACCCCTGCTTTGAAATTCTCGAATAGTATGCAGTTTCGTTTCCGGTTTTGCCGGGGCTATAAAATCGCTTACGCCTGCTTCTGCCGCAATAACTACAGCTGTAAGTGGGTTATCCCCGGTTATCATTATTGATTCTATTCCCATTAATCGGAGCTTGTGCAATCTCTCTTTTATGCCCTGTTTTAAGATGTCTTTTAAACGTATGATTCCAAGAACTTTTCCGTTTTCACAAACAGCCAGGGGAGTCCCGCCATCTCCCGATACGTTGTCGGCATTGCGCTGAACGTCCGGAGGCAGCCCTTTCCCTTCATTTGCTCCATCTAAAGCAAATGAAAAAGATTTTGCAAAATCTTCTATAGACTCAACTGCACCTTTACGAATTTTTTTGCTATCTGCTATGTCTATGCCGCTCATTCTTGTTTCTACACTGAATTGAACGTATTTTGCGCCTTCCGGAGTTTTGATGTCCTGTCCCCTGATTTTCAGTTTTTCTTTTGCAAGTATTACAATACTTCTCCCTTCAGGCGTTTCATCTGCTAAGGACGAAAAAAGCGATGCATAAGCAAGTTCTTCTTCGGATACGCCTTCTGCAGGTAGAAATTCCGTCGCCATCCTGTTTCCTATCGTAAGCGTACCTGTTTTATCCAGAAGCACCACGCTTACGTCTCCTGCTGCCTCAACGGCTTTTCCGCTTAGAGCAACAACGTTATTTGAAATAAGTCTGTCCATCCCGGCGATGCCTATTGCAGGTAAAAGCCCGCCTATAGTCGTCGGCATAAGGCAAACAAGCAAAGATATCAAAATAGGGATAGATATGTTGATATTAGTATATCCGGCAAAGTATTTTAATGTTATAACGACAACTAAAAACAAAACCGTTAATCCTATTAGAAGTATTTCAAGAGCTTTTTCATTGGGAGTTTTTTGTCTTTTTGCGTTTTCTACCATTTTTACCATCTGGTCAAGGAAAGTTTCTCCGGGGTTTGCCGTTACCCTAACTTTAATTTTTCCCGATAATAATCTTGTGCTTCCTGTTACGCCGCTCCTGTCGCCTCCGGATTCTCTTACCACAGGAGCAGATTCGCCGGTTATTGCAGATTCGTCAACGAGAGATACGCCTTCAATTATTTCACCGTCACAAGGTATAAGGTCGTTTTCTTCAACTATGACTATGTCGCCTTTTACAAGCGTTAATCCGGGTATTGTTTTGATACTGCCGTCATCGAGAATTTTTTTTGCGATTGTTTCACTTCTTGTTTTTCTTAGTGTTTCTGTTTGTGCCTTCCCTTTGCCTTCTGCGAGCGCTTCTGCAAAATTCGCAAACAGAACGGTAAACCAGAGCCATATACTTATTTGAATGTCAAACCCGGCGTTTACACCGGTTAGTATGTCTTTTAAGGCAATAATAGTAGTAATTACCGAACCGATTTCCACAATGAACATAACAGGATTACGAACAAGAGTTCTCGGGTTAAGTTTTAGTACTGAGTTTCTGACTGCCCGTATTACGATATCTTTCTGCCAGATACTTTTTTTATAAATGTTTTCCATATTTTATTATTCTTCCTCTCCCGTAGGGGCGAACCTATGCGTTCGCCCGTTAACTCGCCCTTTTGTATTCCTCAATCTGTTACAATCAATTACATTCCTTACAGTTTTTACTACAAGTTACCATCTGTTTTTCTCTTCACTATAATTAAAAAACTTTCCCGGCAATAATGGATATATGTTCCAGAAATGGTCCTAATGCCAACACCGGAAAAAAGGTCAAAGCTCCCACAATAAGTATCACGCTTACAAGCATAATTACAAACAAAACGCTTACCGTAGGAAACCGTATACTCTCCGGAACAAACTTCTTATTTATTATTGAACCGGCAATTGCCAGAGCCGGTATTATTGTCGTAAACCTGCAAACAAACATTGAAAAGGCCAATGTAAGATTATAAAACGGGGTGTTGGCATTCAATCCTGCAAATGCAGACCCGTTATTGCCTGCGCCCGAAGCAAATGCGTAAACTATTTCCGAGAGACCGTGAGGACCGAGATTATTAAGGCTTGAAATGCCTGCTTTCGTTGAAATCGCTATTGCCGAAAAACAGAGTTGTATGATTGAAGGAACTACTAATCCGGTAATTGCCATTATTACTTCAAACGGTTCAAGCTTTTTCCCGAACAGTTCAGGTGTTCGTCCAATCATAAGACCTACGAGAAACATTGTGAGTATTGCATAAAATATTAACCCCACAAAGCCGACGCCTACACCTCCGAAAATCACTTCACCGATAGCGATATTAAATATAAGTACAAGTCCTGTTAACGGCATAAAACTGTCGTGCATTGAATTAACTGCCCCGCAAGAAGTAGAAGTCGTTGAATGAGCAAAAACTACCGAAGCTAACTCTCCGAATCTGACTTCTTTCCCTTCCATATTCATTCCGTTTTTTACACCAAGTTTTGCGAGCAAAGGATTGCCGTGAAGTTCAGCGTATACTGCTATGCTCAAACCAAGCAGATATACTATCATTATTGAAGCAAATATAACCCACCCCTGTTTCCTGTTTTTTATCATTGCCCCGAACATAAAAGGAAACCCTCCGGCTATTATCATAAATCCAAGTATTTCCAGAAAATCGGTAAAAGGCGTAGGGTTCTCGTAAGGATGCGATGAGCTTGCATTAAAAAAACCACCACCGTTAGTTCCTAATATTTTAATCGCTTCCTGTGATGCTACAGGTCCCTGGGCGATAACCTGTTCCTGTCCCTGTAAAGTTTTTGCTTTGGTGTACGGATTAAAGTTTTGAATTACTCCGTTACAAACAAGTACTATTGAAAATATTATTGCTAAAGGCAGTAAAAGATAAAGTATGGAACGGGTCATATCAACCCAGAAATTCCCTATTTTATTTATGGATTGTTTGACAAAACCTCTTATTAAAGCTACCCCGACTGCTATGCCTGTTGCAGCAGAGAGGAAATTCTGCACGGTAAGCCCAAACATTTGTGTGAAATAACTCATCGTTGATTCGCCGCCGTAAGCCTGCCAGTTTGTGTTTGTAACGAATGATATGGCAGTATTTAAAGCAGTATCCCATCTTACTGCGCCAAACTTCTGAGGATTAAATGGAAGTAAATACTGAATACGCTGAAGCAGGAAAAGTACTAATATTCCGATTACGTTAAAAAGGATAAGAGCAAGTAAATAAGTTTTCCAGTCTGTTTCATTATCCGGGTTAACACCTAAAAATTTATATATAATTTTTTCTGCCGGGTTTAAAATAGGTGATAGTATGGTTTTCTGACCATTGAAAACCTTTACCATATACTCGCCCATTACAACGGAAAATAGTGTTAGAAAAAATAGGAATACTACTATTTGAAATAACAACATACTGTTGTTTCAAAAAGCATAATGGAGTTTATTTTTGAAGGAACAACGATTAACGTCCTAAAGTTTTCTCCCATATGCCTACGAGGTTAGCTGACGGGCTCGGAGTTGGAAGTCTCCTACTCTGAACCATTACGGTTCAGAGATACGCCCCTACAACCTGCATCCCCCGCATCTATATTATTTTATATAGATTTAGACCTCTTAGGTGGCTACCTTATATCAATGTTAAAAAAAGTCAATAAAATAATGATATTTTGTAGGTTTTTTGCCCAGTTTCGGGTGGATTATTCAAAACTTAACCACAGAACATATAGAGAAGGTTTTTCACCGCAGAGACGCAAAGTACGCAGAGAAAAACGGAAAATAGAATTTTTTGAGTTAAAAAATTAACAGATAAAAGAAGAGTTTTACAGAAGAGGACACAGAGAGAAAAATGAGGATTATATCCACTAATCCGGCAAAAGATTCCGGACTATAGTGAACACGAATAAACGCGAATTATGGATAGACAGAAAAAGTTAATATGATAATCTTGCAAAACAAATAGAAATAGACCTCCAAGTATAGATGTCTATTAATCTTTTCTCCGTGTGCTCTGTCTTCTCTGCGTTCTCAGCGTCTCTTTGTTCTGTGGAAATCTTGTATAAATCTTTTTCTGTTTTTTTATATTATTTGTTTTAATATTGTGTGAATCTGTGAAATCTTGTGGTTACAATTTTGTATTTCTGTAGTTTGGTTACTTTTTTAACAACTTTCCTCTTGTCCATACGATTCTGTAAATTGCCGTCAAGATTGTCGTAATCATCAAAAACCACAGGAAATAAATAAATATTGCCGGTCCGAAGAAGCTGCCAATTATGATTATCGGAATTCTAATACCTCTATCGGCGAGTCCTCCTTTACACTCTTGTCCAAGACTTTCTGCTCTTGCCCTTGCATAAGGCACTATAGATGAACTTCCAATGGTTAAGATTGTTATAATGCATGTTGATATATCATTCCCTTTCATATACCACAAGAACATCCCGAACAAGATTACGAAATCCGACACCCTGTCAAGACAGGAATCAAGAAATGCTCCGGCTTTAGAGACTTTGTTTGTGATTCGAGCAACTTCCCCGTCAAGCATATCAAATATCCCGCCTACGAGTAAAATAATACCTGCTATCCAGAAAGTTCCGTTGCTGTAATAAACGCCGGATATACAGGTTATGATGAAGCCGATGATTGTTAGAAAATCAGGGCTTAATCCGGATAAGCCTTTGGCAACGGGAGATAAAAGTTTACGTACTTTTAATTTTATTGAATCCATTATTTGTTATCTGCTTCAAGTTACAAAAAGACTATAGAATATAAAAATAAAAATGTCAAAGAATAAAAGAACAGAATAGTAACCACAAGATTTCCAGCAGAGCAGGATAAGTTGGTCTAATGTTCCTTACGGAACAAAGTCCAACTAATCACACGATTAACACGAGAAAAGAAGAACAGAAAATAGAAATTTTTAACAGGGATTTTAAGAGATTGTATGAGATTCTTTATTTTATAACTGTAAGTTTTTTTGTTATCTTAGAAGTGCCGGTGGAAAGGGTTAGAAAATAGACTCCTGTTTTCAGGTCGTTTGCGTTGAGAGTTGTGGTATAAGTACCTGCAGGTTTTGATTCATTGATTAATGTTTTAACGCAACGGCCGGAAAGGTCGTAAATAGTTAATAGTGTATTAGTATAATAGTTATTCCCTCCTACGGCGGGCAGGCGGGAAGAGGAATTCGGAGGGATGGAATAAGTTATTACTGTTGATTTGATAAAAGGGTTTTCCCGAAATTGGAGCGTAGCGACATCCCGCCCTGGCGGGACCGAAATTGACGATTCTTCTATTCCTATAGTATTATATACTGCAATACCACCAACATAAGCAACAATCCATTTATTATTTCCTTCTACTGCAAGAGCAACAACACTATTATCAGACAACCCAGAATTTGAGGTATTGAAGACAGTCCAGTTAGTACCATCGTACTTCACAAGTCCACCCCAAACACCAATCCATTTATTATTCCCCTCTATTGCAATAGCACGGACTTGATTAGAAGGCAAAGCGGAATTTGAGTGGTTAAAAACCGTCCAGGTAGTGTCGTCGTATTTCGCAAGACCACCATTCAAAGTGCCAATCCATTTGTTATTTCCTTCTATTACAATAGTAGTGACCCAATTATGAGGCAACCCGGAATTTGAGGTATTGAAGACTGTCCAATTAGTTCCATCAAACTTCGCAAGTCCCCCACCACCAGAGTAACCACCAGTGCCAATCCAAATATTACTTCCATCTATTGCAATAGTATTAATAGTATTATGAGGCAACCCGGAATTTGAGGTATCATACACGGTCCAGTTAGTGCCATCGAACTTCGCAAGCCCTCCTTTACCATGAATATCCAAAATACCAACCCAGATATTATTTCCATCTATTGCAAGAGCATTGACATAGTCATCAGGCAAACCTGAATTTGAGGGATTAAATATAGTCCAGTTAGTATCATCAAATTTCGCAAGGCCGCCACCGTCAGTGCCAATCCATTTATTATTCCCTTCTATTGCAATAGCACAGGCACCACTAGAAGGCAATCCTGAATTCCATATATTAAATACAGTCCAGTTAGTACCGTCAAATTTTGCAAGACCATCAGTAGTGCCAATCCATTTATTGCTCCCTTCTATTGTAATAGTATTCGCTAAGTAACAAGGAACCCCTGAATTTGAGGGGTTGAATATAATCCAGTTAGTGCCGTCAAATTTCGCAAGTCCATCTCCGTCAGTGCCAACCCATTTATTATTCCCTTCTATCATAAGTGCGTTGATATTATTAGAAGATAAACCAGAATTTGAGGTGTTAAAGACAGTCCAGTTAGTATCGTCAAATTTTGCAAGACCATTACAAGTGCCAATCCATTTATCACTTCCTTCTATTGCAATAGCCTCAACCCAGTAAGTAGGCAAACCGGAATTTGATGGAGTATAGACAGTCCAATTAGTGCCATCAAACTTTGCAAGGCCACAAGAAGTGCCAATCCAGATATTACTATCTTCTATTGCAAGAGACCAGACCCAGTTAGCAGGCAACCCGGAATTTGACGTGTCATATACTGTCCAGTTCGTACCATCAAACTTCGCAATCCCACTATCGTTAGTGCCAATCCATATATTATTGTTTCCTTCTATTGAAAGAACATTGATCTGGTTAGATTGCAAACCAGAATTTGATGTATCCCACACAGTCCAGTTAGTCCCGTCAAATTTCGCAAGACCATCAGTGCCAATCCAGATATTACTATCTTCTATTGCAAGAGAAGAGACATGGTTGCCAGGCAATCCAGAATTACTTTTATTATAGACAGTCCAATTAGTGCCATCAAACTTTACTAGGGCACCATAATCACTCCCCATAGCACCAATCCAGATATTATTTCCTTGTATTGCAAGAGCAGTAACCATGTTATAAGGCAACCCGGAATTTGCATGATTGTAAAATATCATTTCATTATTGCTTTTATTCATTTTTACGAGTCCACCATAAGTACCAATCCATAGTTCATTGCCGTTATCAGCAATAGCCGTGATCAATTGTCCGTTAGTATAATTTGTCCAGCCGGGGTGCTGAGCATTCGTAATTGCGGTAATAAAAAGAAAAAACATTATTACTTTTAATTTTCCTCCGCCAGAGGCGGATTTCCAACCAAATAATTTTGGATAAAAATCTCTCCCGCAACAAACTCGGGACAAACAATCCCTAATTAAACATAAGGGCTTGTAAGTAATGGCTGATTCCAAAGAGCTTTTAATTGCTTCGCTCAACATTTTGTTACCCCCACTTACAGAAAAAATATATATTAAGCTTACTTTTAGATATTTAAGAGGGAAATTAGAAAAGTCAAGGGGAAAAGTAGATGGGCGTTAATTCATGGTTTCAATTTGTAATAATCCTGTTAATCCTGTCCAAATTGCCTCTATTCTGTTGTCTTTTCTTTGTCTGTTTCTTGCGCAAATCGTGTGAAATCTCGTGGTTCCAATCTGTAATCTTTCGACCTTCTAAAAACGCTTGACTTTTTGAGTTTCTTTATTAAACCATAATTATTATGGAAAAACTAATATTCGGTATTTCAGGAGTAAGAGGAATTTTCGGCTCGTCTCTTACTGAAGAAGTAGGGGAGAGACTCGGAAAAGCTTTCGGGAGTTTCGTTAAAAACGAAAAGGGTAAGAAGATTGTCGTCGGAAGGGACTTGAGAAAAAGTGGCGAATTAGTTAAATCATCTTTTATAAAAGGAATAATAAGTACAGGTTGCGATGTGATTGACCTTGGCTGCTGTGCTACGCCTACTTTGCTGTTTAATATTCAAGCGCTTAAAGTAGATGGCGGGGCAGTTGTCACGGCTTCTCATAACCCTGAAGAATGGAACGGAGTCAAGTTTGCCGGTTCAAACGGATGTTTCCTTAATGCGGAAAATGTAGAAAAAGTTTATAATTTCTATAATAAAGACATATCCGAAAGTTCACAAACAGGAAAAATTATTACCGACAGCGAAGGCACGAAAAGACATAGTTCTGCTGTAATTAGTAAGATAGATAAAGATAATATAAGTAAAAAACATTTTAATATTGTTTTCGACGGGTGCAGGGGAGTTTTGAAAGAAGAAGGAAAACTTTTCCTTGAATCAATAGGGTGTAACGTTATAGAAGAAAACCCCGAAAGGAAACTTGAGCCTCTTGCTGAAAACCTGACGGGACTGGCAGAAAGAGTAAAAAAAGAAAAAGCGGATGCGGGTTTTGCCGTTGACCCTGATGGAGACAGGTTGTCTATCGTTAATGAAAAAGGAAAAGCAATAGGTGAAGAATATACGTTGGCGCTTGTAGGGAACTGGTTGCTTAAAAAAAGAAAGGGAATCGTAGTAACGAACCTTTCTACTTCAAAAATGATAGAAGACATTGCTCTTCAGAACGGGAATACCCTTTTACGGACAAAAGTAGGCGAGATTAATGTCGTTGAAGGAATGAAAAAAATCGGGGCGATTCTGGGCGGGGAAGGCAACGGCGGAATTATAGACCCTGAAATTCAATATACAAGAGACGCAATAGTCGGAATGGGAAGGATATTAGAATGTCTTGCATCTACGGGGGAAACGTTGAGTGCTCTTGCAGAAACAATTCCCGAATATTATATGAAAAAAGATAAGATAATTATAGATGATAAAACTTCCATAGCTCAGCTTTTATCGTCTCTTCCGTTTCCCAAAGAAAAGGAAAATACGGAAGACGGGATAAGAATTGACTTCCGTGATGGCTGGGCTCATATCAGAAAATCCAATACCGAACCCATAGTCAGGATTATATACGAAGGGAAAAGTGAAGCCATAATGCATAAATTAGACGAATGGGTCGCCGTTTTGAAATCTAAGAATATATAAATATAGAAAAAAGTTGACTGAAGTAACTTTATAATTAATATACCACCAATGTTGATACTTTTTATGTTACTTTCATATACTCTGCCTTCTTACGAAGAGCTTGTCTATAGCGTCAAGTATGGGGTAATGACTGCAGGAGAGTTAAGGCTTGAATATAAACAGGATTCTTTAAAAGGTAATTACGTAAGATGCGAGGAAAGAACGAATGGAGTTATGGGTTTTATATTTAGTATTGAAGATTGGTATGAATCTTTTTCGGACAGTAATTTTACGACTCAAAGATTTGAAAAAGACATTAAAGAAGGAAATTATAAAAAACATCTCTCTGTGGTTATAGAAAATGGACAGGCTACTTACCAGGATGGCAAGGTAGTTCCCGTAGTTGACTCCGCAAAAGATATTATAAATATATGGTATTGGCTGAGAACGCAGGAACTTGTTCCCGGTGATACTATTACCGTGGCATTACATGCGGATAAGAAAAATCATAAAGTGAAAACCGTTATAAGAGAAGAAAAGGTAAATGGCAGGAACTGTATAGCGGTAGTTCCGAATCTTACAGGAATAAAAACATTCGGCTCGAAAGGCGGGATTGTTATGTATTATGACGAAGATAGAACCCCTGTTAAATTTACGGTTAAATTCAAATGGGGTGATTTGGAAGTCGAACTTAAAAGAAGAAGTGCAAATTAAGGGGGAAAAATGAAATACCTACATAAACCTGTTTATGCAACTGCCGGATATAATACAATTGCTTTTGGCACAGGAAGAAAAGAATTTAGTCCTAAAGCCTCAAGACCCGGTCTTGAACAGTATATTATGGAAGCCGGAAAAGGGACAATATCTCAAATAAACGACCCTTCTAATATTGACGAAGGCGTTATTTCAAATTTTATGATGGCGCGTTTTAATCATCAGAGCAACCGTCCCGGATTTTTTCCTATGATTCATCCGTCATTAAAATATAAACCCGCAACCGGAGTTGAAGGCGCTTGTGGATCCGGAGGTTTGGGACTTACGTTAGCTGCAAAAGCCGTATTAGCAGGAGTTTCGGATGTTGTTATGGCACTTGGAGTGGAAGTCCAGAATACCGTTAAAGCCGTTTATGGTGCGGATTTTTTGGCAGGAGCTGCTCATTATAACTCTGAAAGGAAAGAAGGACATGCTTTTTTCTTCCCTGCGGAATTTTCTAAACGTGCAGGTAAATACTTTGAAAAATTCGGCAAAGAAAAATCACGCGAAGCTATGGCTTTATGGTATGCTCAGGCAATTGAAAATGCCCGTAAAAATCCTAAAGCTCAGGAACATCATAATGCTATAAAGGATTTGTTTAAAGCCGGTATGACTCCACCAAACCCGGTTGCTTTTTGTGAACATATAAATATATTCGACTGCTCGAAAGTTTCTGACGGGGCATCTTCCATTATATTTGCAAGCGAAGAAGGATTGAAAAAATTGGGAGTATCCAAAAAAGATGCGGTAGAAGTTATGGGATGGGGGCAATGCGAAGACGATATAACTACTCCTCCACCGGACCTTACAAAATTCAAAACCACCGAACAAGCGGCAAATCTGGCATATGAAAGAGCAGGTATTTCCTTTAAGGATATAGGACTTCTGGAAGTCCACGATTGCTTTACAATTAGTGGATTAATATCTATGGAAGCTGTTGGAGCAACTAAATACGGAGAAAGTGCCGATTTTGTAAAAGCAGGAAAAACTCGTATAAACGGAGAATTGCCTACTAATACTACGGGTGGACTTATTGGATATGGACATCCTGTAGGTGCTTCCGGTGTGAGACAGGCTGTTGATATACTTCATCAATTAACCGGAAAAGCCGGCGATTGTCAGACAAAATTTAATCCTACAAAACCTTACGGATTAATGGTTTCTATGGGTGGAAATGATAAAACGGTCATAGCAATGGTATTCAAAAAAGCAGATTGAAAAATTGTTTTTTACTTGACACTAAAGAGTTTTATAATAGTATGAACATACTTTTTTTATAAAGCAAGGAGCTCATAATGAATCTATTATTTTATGTACTTTTAAACACTCAACTTTATACTTCCCCTTTAGAACCTAAAGTTTCCCGGGGATTTTCAGAATGGCTATCTACCAAATCTCAGGATACTAAAGTAAAGGTATGGGTTTTTTATACGGATAAAGGTATAAAAGAAGAAACGGAATATAAAAAAACTATTACAAAGATTGAAACAGCGCTTTCTCCAAAAGTAAGGGCAAATAGACTCACAGTAAGGAAACCGGATATGTTGTGTGATTTTACGGATATCCCTGTTTATAAACCTTATATGGATGAACTGAAAACAATGGGGGGTAATGTAAGAGTTACTTCCAAATGGTTAAATGCATCTACTATTATAATTCCTGTAAAGTTGTTATCTGAAATAGCTAAAAAACCGTATGTTTATAAAATAGAACCTGTCAGGACATTACAGAGTAGTACGGGAACATATGTTTCTGTTAAGAGTGGTACTGGAATAGATTACGGAAGTTCGAAAAAACAACTTGAGCAATTGAATTTGATAAAAGCTCATAATTCGGGTTATACGGGAACAGGAGTTATTTTGGGGATACTTGATACGGGATTTGAATGGCGTAAAAATGAAATACTTGAAGGTATTAATGTAATAGCAGAACGCGATTTTATAGGTAAAGATGATACTACGTCTTATCAGGAAAATCAGATAGATAGCTTGTGGGATGGTGTAAACACTATTATTTATCGCGAAGAAAGTCCATATGGGCAGAAACAGATAGTGCATGGAACTGCTATGTTGTCTTTGCTGGGGGGGAGAGCTTCAAATAGATGTATTGGTGCGGCTTTTGGCGCATCATTTGCACTTGCTAAAACAGAACTTTTATACTCAACTCAAGAAGGTTTTGATTATATAGCTGAAGAAGATTGGTGGATTGCAGGAGCGGAATGGCTCGTGGATAGTGTAGGCGTGAGTATCATATCCAGTTCTCTTGGTTATAGAAGATGGATAAATCCCGGACAGACACCTGCTTATGCTTTTGATTCTCTTGATGGGAAACATTATCCTCTGGATGTATGTGCAAGCCAGTTATGGAATAAAGGAGTTTTGTTGGTAACGGCTATGGGTAATTATTATGTTTCAGGGCCATTGGCAGAGACAGCAGATACTTCTATTGTATCGCCAGCTTCTGCGGATTCTATCCTTGCAGTAGGAGGAGTTGATACGCTTGGAAAATGGGTTCATATGGATAACGGAACAAGTCCGATTACAGGTTCCAGTATAGGCCCAAGAGGTGATGGTGTTATGAAACCTGAGGTATGTGGTCCGTGGGCAGGTAATTATGCTATGCCAGAACCTTTTTCTTATCCCGATTATGATTCTATAGTTGACTACAATGGACGCGGAACATCTGATGCTACAGCTCTTGTTGCAGGTGTTTGTGCTTGCGTCAAACAGGCCTATCCTGATTGGGGACCGATGAAAATAAGAGAAGTGATTATGAAAACTGCAAGTAAAGCTGCTTCGCCAAATGATACTTTAGGATATGGTATAGTAAATGCTTATGATGCAATTAATTATGAGACTCCCAAACCACCGGTATTGCCTCTTAATAAAAATGAAATTTTGATGTTTTCTCCTGCTCCATATAGAGTATCTACGGGAGAAAAACTTCTGATTCATTATCAACTTATTAATGCTTCCTGCCCGCATATTTGGATATATACGGTGTCTGGTAAGAAAATATGGGATAAGGGATCTGATTTAAAAGGAATGGGGAAACATACTGAAGAATGGGATGGAAAAACAAATAACGGAGAAAGGGTTAGCAGTGGAGTATATGTCTGTATTTTAACAACTACTGACGTTGAAGATAAAGATGTGAAAAAATTTGTCGTGATTAAGTAATGATTCCCCGATAGCTCAATCGGCAGAGCGGCTGGCTGTTAACCAGTAGGTTGTAGGTTCGAGTCCTACTCGGGGAGTAAAATTTTGGGGAGATATTTTATCTTTCCAAAATTTTTGCTTTTCATCGCTAACGAGAACCTAATTTGCAATCTGCGAATAGTCAATATGAATAACTCAAACAAAACATCAAGTCAAATCCGGAAAATAAAAAAAGCTTACGATGCTTCGGTTGACCGTTATAATAGCCATATTGAAGATGAAAGCTTATTGCCCGAAGAGTTTAAAGATTCCGAAAGATATAAAAAACTAAAGAAAACTTTACAATCCGTTTCTTTTGATAGTGACAATCCTGAGATAAAAAAATATTTAAACCCGAAAAGTAATATGAATTTCCTGGATGTAGGTTCCTGTGCCAATCTCGTAGTTACACAATTACATCACTGGCCATCAACTTATTATGGCATAGACATCAGTCCAAAGCTAATACAAGTTACCAGGAATTATGTTTTAAGAAATAATATTAAAAAAGTCGGCGGATTGTATGTTACGGAAGTGGCAAAAATGCCGTTCGAAAATAATTTTTTTAATATTTGCGCAGTTATTGGTGTTTTGGAATATTTTGATATTGAATACATCAAGAAGTCATTTAAAGAACTTCATCGAGTTCTGAAGTCTGATGCGAAAATGGTCATTGATATGCCAAATCAAAATCATCCTGATGTTAACACAATGATTGAGTTGGAAGAATACTTGGGTAGACCTCGACATAAACTTCCTACAAATAGACAATTTGAAGAAGAATTGAAGAAATTATTTTTAATCGAAAGAGTTGATGACTCAAAAATAATGAAGGCGTATTTTGTTCGAGCTAAAAAGAAATAAAAAATTATCACAACAAACGGAGGCATAATGAAAGATAGCAAATTGAGTAACGGACTAAAACTAATAATAAGCATAATCGTTTGTCAACTTGCAGGTGTTATCGGTGCAATTTTTACAACCCCCTCAATATCAACATGGTACAGAACTCTGGAAAAACCATCGTTTAATCCACCGAATTGGGTTTTTGGCCCGGTATGGACAACGCTTTTTTTGCTTATGGGAATATCGGCATTCCTTATATGGCGTGAAGGAATAAAAAAATCACAGGTCAGAATTGCACTCGGTATTTTCATTACACAACTGCTTCTTAATATTCTATGGTCTGTTTTATTCTTCGGTCTGAAACTTCCAATTGCAGGGTTTTTTGAGATTATATTATTGTGGTTTGCAATTTTGCTGACAATACTGAGTTTTTTCAAAATTTCAATTCCGGCGGGGATACTTCTAATACCCTATATCCTTTGGGTAAGTCTTGCATCCGTTCTGAATTTTGCACTCTGGAGACTTAACTCTTAGAAGAAATCTTGAGAAAGTAATAGAAATTGTTTCTACTTATTGCAATGCTGCAGAATCTTTTTAATTGCCGCTACAATATCCTCTAAATCTTTTTTGTTTCCAAGCAAAACATAATGTGGCAACCAGACTGCTTCTTTACAGGCTTGTTCACACGCAGGTAAATGGATTTGAGAATACCGCAGACTAAAGTCTGCGGCTACCGGTTTCTCCCCAATTTTGGAGTTGAATGCAGGTTGACGGGTAAGAGGCATTATGTATCCGCCTGATGCAGGAATACCTTCTTCGTTTAATGCTTTTATAAATTTATCTCTGGACATACCATTAAAATGCTTTGATTTATATTTAAATATGTATAGATGATAGGGATGAATAGTTACGTTTTTATCTCTTGCGATAGGCTCAATCCCCTTAATTTGTTTCAACTTTTCTGTAAGCAGTTTGGCGTTTTTTTCTCTTATTTCATTATGCTTTTTAACGCGGGTAAGTTGCGCTAATAGTATAGCAGCCTGGAATTCCGTTAGCCTGCTGTTTCCGCCTAAAGCATAATGCATATACCACGGCTCGCCTTCTTTCCTGCCGCAGTTTACAAGAGATTTACACTTTTTTGCGAGAGTTTCATTATTAGTAAGAATTATTCCACCTTCCCCACATGTCATATTTTTGCTGGACTGGAAACTAAAAATACTTATATCTCCGATTGTGCCGACTTTCTTTTTCTTATATTCTGCACCATGTGCCTGAGCAGCATCTTCTAAAACGGCTAAATGATGTTTTTTGGCGATTTTTAGGATGCTATCCATATCTGCCGGCATCCCACCAAAATAAACGGGAATAATCGCTTTAGTTTTTTTCGTAATTACTTTTTCTATTTCAATAGGGGATATGTTATAAGAGTTGCTTTCAATATCAACGAAAACCGGTATAGCGCCGATTTCTGCTACTGCATAAGCTGTCGCTATAAAAGTATATCCGGGAACGATTACTTCATCGCCGGGTTTAATTCCTAATGCTTTTAGAGCAATCTCAAGCGCTTTCGTCCCGCTGTTAACGCATATTCCAAACTTCGCATCGTGAAATTTGGCAAACTTCTTTTCAAACTCGTTTACCCTGTCTCCGTCAATACATCCCCATTTGTTGCTTTTAAGTGTATCCTCAAGAGCTTTTTGCTCAAGCTTATCATACACAGGCCACGAGGGAAAGATTTTTGTTTTTTTCGATGTTAAATGTTTCATTCGTTAAATACGCAAGCTGAAGCTTGCGGCTACCTATTATGTAGGGGCGTATTGCAATACGCCCCTACATAAATTATTTTCTATTCTAACGGCAACAGCGACAATGCGCTGAAATCAAAAGCTTTAATGTTTATTTTATTATTACTCAATTCTTTTCCTGTTCCACTCTTAATGACTTTTTCATCCCTCATATTTACAAGTTTATATTTTTTGTCGGCTTGCATTGTCAAGGGAAGCAATGTCATTTCTACCGGTTTATCGGTATGGTTAATCATTGCCACTCTTGATTCGTTCGGTAAAGTAGCCATTGCAAAATCCATATCTTTATTCCCGCCTAATATGTCAAAAGGTCGTGCATTGCCGTTTTGTTTCAATGCGTAATCAAAAATATCTCTTACTAAATCCGGCATTACTTCGGATGCCTGGGTAAGACTCAATGCTATTGTAAACACTTTACCTTTGCCGAAATTGTTAAGCATAACTGCAGAACTTCCGTCTTCAAAAACGGCTATCGGTTTAGCAGTTGTCGGTGTCCAGGACGGGGAATTTAGAATTTCAGGAGTGATAGTTGTCAATACGGAATCTCCATTTTTAAGGGTTACGATAGCTTTTGAAGATGATGAAAATAATAAAGATGGGTCAAGCGCATTTTCTCCCGCTTTTATCCTGTTCGCCAATGTTTCTTTCATAATTATGTCTGAATGGTTGGTTAGTTTATTCTCGTTACCTCCGCAAAGGTCTTTCCGAACAAATCTGTCTCCATAAGGAATGTTATGACCGAAGAGTATGACTATCCCACCTTCTTCAATAAATCTCTTCAATAAAATACTGTCCGTTTCCTGCATTCCCGAAACATCCGGTAACACAACTACGAATTTGTTTTTCAAAAGATAATCTAATTGTACCGTATTCAGGTTCATTGGATAGAATGGAGGAATTTCTTCGCCCACGGGTGGAATAAAAGGTATAATGTCAAAAGGAATCCCGAGAGAACGAAGAGCTCCGAATGCCGGTAAAAATGCCTCTCTCCAGTAATGGACACAAAAATCCGTATAAGGATAATAAAAGACGATAGGATTTTTTTTGATATTTGCTATTTTAGAGAAAATCAAGTCGAAATCTTTATATCCTTGTGCCGTAACTTTTATATCTTCTTTTGCCTCTTTTAATCCATCTTTCATATAATTAAATAAATCGTGATACGTGAAGATGGTAATCCCGTCTGTTCCGTAAATGGTAGCAGCGCTCCAGATTTGGGTTATCATGTCTTCTTTGGGTGCAAGATATTTACCTGCTACTGCTTTTTCCGCGGGACCGAATATTTCAAAATGACAGAGCGTAATTTTATTTTTTATTAAATTTGCGCCGTTTGAAAGACAAGTGTTATCTCTTGTGCGGTTAATAGGGAAACAAAGTCTGTTGTCCGTTCGGTAAGATGCCATTACCTGCCCCTGGTAAATAACGACGTCAAGGTTATCTATTGCCGCAAGGTATCCTGCAAGAACCGCATCATTTACATAAGGCGCGCAACCCGTTAATAAAGTAGGTTCAACGGATTTTACGTAATCACAAAATTGTCTCACAAGCAGTGCTAAATCAAGTCCCGAACCTTCCTGTAAACAGTAGAATCCGGCAAAAGACGGATGTTTTGCGTATAGTACCCAGAGTTCGGATATGATTTTCTGCATATTGGCAAACATTTCGGAATAAGGCATTGGACGGCTGAAATCCCATGATATTGAGATTAAAACGGGATAACCTTCCTTATCGCACAAATCAAGAAACATCCCGAGGTAGTCTTCCTTGGAAGATAATTTACAGACTTTGGAAGGATACATAGCCTGTTTTCCGTTAATGATATAGTGCGCAACCATAAAATTACCGCCTATACTTGAAAATCCGTTCAGGTATTCGCTCATATAAGCTTTGGTGTTTTTCTCGGGAACACGTCCTCCTACGATAAAGAAATCTCCTACAATATATCCTGTTATAAAGTGAGCTTTACCTAATAATTTTTTGTCAACGGAAGAATAAACCGTTACATTCCATAAACCTTTACTACTTTCACTTGTCTGTATGGATGCTTCGTATCCCCCTGTTGATTTTGAGAATTCTATTCTTTTTACTCCGTATCCCGGTTCTAGTACGTCTGCGTAAACTTGGGTGCCTTCAGTTAACTCGCCTGTTACTTCTATTTTTACTTTTTCTCCCGGTTTCGGACGTAATTTATCTACGGATATACTAACAGAAGCAAAACTGTTACTTATACATAAGAAAAACAAAGCACTGATGAAAAAAACTTTTCTCATTTCTCCCCCTATATTTTTTATCTAACGACTGTAATATTAAAATCAAAAGTGTCAAATGTTTTTTATGGGATTTAAAATCATTACCAAAAATGAAAATATATGTCTCCCGTTTGTTTATATTAGTTGTGTTTAGTATCCAGAGAATTTGTAGTGTTGACAAATTATTAAATTCGCATTATGAATAAAAATGATAAATATTTTAATGCCAATTAAAATTAAGGAGGATGTTATGAAAAAAATTATATTTCTTCTTCTGATGTTACCGATTTCCGCATTTGCTACGTTTCCCGAAGGACATGAAATTATGGGATTGGGACCTGAAAATACATATCCCATAGTTCCGACAGTGAATGGTGGAAATACTTTTTATTTTCCTGAAGATGCAGATATGATGAGCGGATATGTTTCGTTAATAAAATCATTAGGTGTAAAATATTGTGGTGCTCAGGAGCCGATGCGTTTGGATGAAGACCCTCCTTATTTTGCAAAAGGAGTGTATCAAAGATTGCCTTCACTTGGGGATTCTGGGACGGAAATAGACCTTGATAACAAAAAAATATCTTATGGCCCCGGGAGTTATGCTGATACGATATGGTCACATTGTTGTTACAGACCTGTTTGGAGAAATTTCCTTATTAATTGTATGAAAAGAGCTATAGATGCAGGTTCGGAAGTCGGGGTCTATGATATTGCTCTATTAACTGCTAGTGCTCCTCAATGTTTCTGCCCCCAACACAATGCCGGATTTAAAAACTGGCTTGATAGTAAATATGATTCACTTGAACTTGCAGGTATGGGAATACATAACATAAATACTTTTGACTATGCGGATGCTCTCAGGGACAGCGGCTGGACTGCAAATACTTTTAGAAATGAAATTACGAACAACGGCGGAGAAGGTATATGGTTATGGGATGAATGGCAGCCGTTCAATTATTTTACGATTCAGGATTTCTGGAATTCTCTTTCAAGTTCATTGAAAAATTATTCTGACAGTGTATACGGAAGAACTTTTTACATTACCGGTAATGCATGGGTACAGGATGCCCGTATGTGTCTTATAGACTCTTATATGGATTATGTCTCGTATGAATTTTTCTTTGAGTCCGACTATCCTGTTGAAGCCAATGCGGCGTGGACTTATAAAACTACTCTCAGCAGGGGAAAAAGAGGAGATATCTGGAATAAGCCGACTACTAATGATAATACCGATTTCGCTCCATTATTTATGGCCGAAGCTTACGCTAACGGTGGATTTTATACCGCGGGAGATAATCCTAACCAGAGACATATAGCTACAAAATTAGAACCCATTTTGCAAATGGTAGCTTCCCAACCTTCACTCTTTGATGTTGATGAATACGGTGATTTTGGACTAATATATTCTTTGTCATCATGGAGGCATACTGCTTCGGATTCAAAAGCTTCTTATGAGGGCGCTCATCGTTTATTACAGGATGCTCATATACCTTATGATGTGATATTCGGGGGAGATAATGATTGGGCGGTTGATAGTTTTGCGCAGGGGAAACTTAATAAATACAGAGCCGTTGTGCTTCCAAGAACGGAGTGTTTGAGCAATGCCCAGATAAATATGCTGCTCGCATATTGTAATGCGGGTGGAATTCTCATAGGTATAGGCAATGTCGGGACGAAAAATGAAAATGGAACTTCCGTTACAAGAACTTCATGGCAAAACTTATTCAATGGCAAGATTGTTAATTATGGCTCGGGGAAAGTTATATCCTGGAAAAGTGACATTACTTATGGTTATGAAACGGATACAACTGGCAGAGGGGCTGTATGCAGTAACTTTATTGTAAGAACTGATTCTCTGATGGAAAGATTGGTGTGTACTAATTATTCTTCTTTAGTGCACTTAACAAGATTGGTAAAATCAACGGATTCTTCACAGATAATACATCTTTTGAATTATAACTATAATACAAGTGACAGCAGTATTATTGCCCGGACAAATGATACTCTGGATATTAAAATTCCTGCTTCTATGAAAAAAGATTCTCTTTACGTTCTATTTTATACACCGAGTTTAAATGCCCCGAGAGAACAATCTCTTAATTATACGAAAAGCAGTGGAAGAGTGAAGTTTTGTATCCCAAGACTTGATATATGGGGAATAGTAAAAATAGGTCGTCTTTCAAGTTACGAAGACTGGGTTGGCGTGCCTACACTCTTGCAACCGTCAGATTCATCCGGGGTTGCTTCAAATACGGTTACTCTTTATTGGTCAAAAACTGCAGGTGTCAGCGGAAGCTATAAATTGCTTCTTTCAAAATACAGTGATATGAGCGATACACTTTTTATTGATACTCTTTCGGATACTACTTCTCAGGTAGTCGTTCCTCGTGACGGAATGTATTACTGGAAAGTTGAAGCAATAAACAGTCAGGGGCGTAAAAGTGGATTGCAAGCGCATCCAAACTATTTTGTTTCTCATACCAACTCGGATGATATATGGGGAGAGGTCAAAGGACACTGGACAAAAAGTAAAAGGGATTATATTGTAGTCGGGGATATCTGGTTAAATAGGCTGGATAGTCTTTATATTGACCCGGGTGTTACGATAAAATTTGATGGAAATTATAAGTTTAAAATAAAAGGATACCTTGATGCTGTTGGCACAGAAGATGAACGAATTCTATTTACAAGAAACAGGATTTCCGAAGATTCAAGATGGGGAGGACTCAGGTTTGATGCAACAGAGGCTGCAGGACATCCGAGAGTAAAATATTGCACTATAGAATACGGAAGAGCAAGGGGAAGTTCACCTGACAGAAATGGCGGGGGTGTATATATGTATGGCTCTCCCGTATGGTTTGAAAATAATATAATAAGATTTAATAAGGCAGAAGGTGACGGTGGCGGGATATGTTTTGCTTCAAGTTATCCCAATTCGTTCCTGAAAAATCAGGTATATGGTAATGAAGCAGGCGGATACGGAGGAGGGGTTTATTGCTCGCAGGGTGGTCCTTACGATATTTATAATTCTACAATAGCAAATAATAAAGCGGGATTATATGGAGGAGTATACTCTTATGGGTATAGCATAAGCGCAAAGAATACGATTATTTATCACAATTCCCCGGGTTCTTTTTACTCGTCTTATCCCGATTCATTTACTTATTCCTGTGTTCAGGGAGGACTTATCGGGACAGGTAACATAGACCAGTTGCCTTTGTTTGCGGATACAGCAGACGGAGATTTTTCGCTTGTGGAAACGTCCCCGTGTGTAAATACCGGAGACCCTGATTTCTATCTTATAGACCCGGATGGAAGCAGAATAGATATGGGTGCGGTTCCTTTTAATTGGGGAAGAGCTACTTTTTTACCAACACTTTTGTCTCCTGCGGATTCTTGCCCGGCAAAAAATAATGTAAAATTCATATGGTCTTCTACTGTAAGTTCAAAAGGAAAATATACTTTTGAAATTGCGATGGATTCACTTTTTACAACCGGCATTACGTATGTAGCCATTAAAGATACTACTTTTACTCTTGCTATACCAACGAGCGGACTTTCTTATTGGCGAATTGAGGCTTTCGATTCCATTGCTAGCAAATGGGAAGTGCGTTCAGGTTATCAAGACCATCCTTTTAAGACGTTTATAGATACGTTAAAACCGGCTATTCCGAATTTAATACAACCGGTTAATAGGCTTTTCACAAAAGATACTACCCCGACTTTTGTATGGAGAAAAGTAAACAAGAAAAAATCATTATTGGATAAGGGGTTCGTATCTTCTGAAGAGGAGGCTTCTCCTTCAAACGATATTTTGCCGGTATCTTTATTTTCTAATTCCGCTCCTGTTTTGGCGTCTGTGCTCCCTGTTTCCCATTCCTTCGTTCCACTCAGGACGAATATTTGTCATTCTGAGCGAAGCGAAGAATCTCAACATATTATTCTAGGCAAACTCCGTGAAAAAACAATTCCTCTTAGACAATCGAGAACGTTTGTGACTCCAGTTCAAAACCCGACATTACCTTTAATTCAAAACAAGGGAACTACATATAAGCTGGAAATATCTCCTGATAGTTTGTTTATTTTAAATGTTAGAAGATATACAATAAGTGGCGATACAAACTTTACGATTCCCGATACTGTGGCGCTCAGGGATTCTTTATATTTCTGGAGAGTAGAGGGAATTGACGGTGCAGGGAATCATTCCGGGTTCCAGTTAGCACCTTTCAGGTTTACTATTGATAAAAAATCTCCTGTAGTTGCGATAATATTCCCGGATTCAGGAAGCCATCTTCTCCCTAATGACACTGCTAGAATAAGATGGACTGCAACGGATATTAATGGGATAGATTCTATTTCTATTTTGTTCTCTAAAGATAATAAGGTGACTTTTGATACTCTGATAAGGGGAATTAAAGACTCGTCCTCTTTCAAATGGACGACTCCGAATATAACTGCGGATAGCTGTTATATAATTGTAAAGGCTTATGACCGCGCACTTAATATCGGAGAAGATACGGGAGGACGCTTTAGAATTGGCGTAATAGGAGCGGAAGATAAGGATATTCCGGTTGTCCTTTATTTGAATTCACCTGTTCCTAACCCATCTTGCAAATATGCGGGCATTTCTTTTGGCATACCGGCAGCATCTGCAGATAAGCTTGTAAGCGTAAAGATATATAATATTTCCGGCGCTCTGGAAAAAGTAATCATAAATGACAACCTGAACCCCGGTAGATATGTTATGAAATGGGATAGAAAAGGAAAAAATAATATCCTTGTCGGTAATGGAATATATTTTATAGAAATGAAAGTAGAAGGTTTCAGAAAAGTAAGAAAATTAGTCTTAATCGGGAAATAGAGTATTTCTAACTCTAATTCTTGTGCCTTAGGGGATTATTTTTTATTGGGCTTTTGCATTTATTTTTGAAATTGTTATCTATATTTATGTATAATTTTTGTTCACCTATTATTCCTTTAGCATTTAGGTAAACAAGATACGCGCCTTCTGCAAGTGCTCCTCCAAGAAAAAAAGATAATTGCGCTCCTTCTTGACGTATTAGATGCTTAATTGGAATTAATATAGAATCTTCTTTTATTATACTGTCCTCAGGATATAAAAATAAATTTCCTATATAGTTAGAACAATTTTCATCTATGTTTATTATTATTTCAGGATAATTTACTCCACAGTCAATGTTTTTATCTTTATCTATGAATGAAATTTCACTTATTGAGTAAATTCCTGCCGGGATACAAAAACCAAAGTCTTTATTGGGGTTTAACAAAATACTTATTGTTTTTAATTTCGGATTTACAGTTGATTTTAGGGATATTGCAATAGAAAGAGCTTGTGAATACTCGTCAGGAATTGCTCCACTTATTACTTTTCCTGTCTCGTCAATAAATGTTTCTATCTCATTAAAAAGATAGTAATGAGGCTTAGGATCATAGAATGCTCCTTCTTTATCCGGGTCAAAGTTTACGCCTTTTTCATCATATGAAATTACCTTGCCTTTGATTACTATGAAGTTTCCATTTTCCCATAAAATTAATACAGGTTTTTCTCCTATCCATTTATCTTTGCAGGAATAATAGCCTTCAATACTGGTTAAGCAATCTTGTTTTTTAGAAAGAGGAATAACTTGAGACTTAGTGCAACTTAAAAACAAAGATGTAAATAGAAAAATTATACATACAGGTTTAATAGTTTTGAGCACAGTTACTCTTCTTTTCATTGAATTTAATATCCAAATTAATAGAAAAAATTACCAAGAAGTCAAGTTTATTTTCTTCTTCGAATAATATGTATAGCTAACGATTGATGTTTTCAGTAATTTTGTTGCTCAAATAAAATGTTTTTCAATCTTGAATATTAAAACTGTGCGGAGATAAACCAAATTTCTTCAAATCAATACAATTCTTCTTATCAAAAACTATCCCTTCTTTTTTCAACAATTTCATCTGAAGTTCGTATCCCTTTTTAGGTTTTAGAGATATGCTTCCTTTGCTGCTTACGACTCTATGCCAGGGGAGAGCATATTTCTTGGTAGAAGAATGTAGTATATAGGGAACCTGTCTCGCAGCACGGGAATTCCCTGCTACTAAAGCAACCTGTCCGTATGTAGCTACTTTGCCTTTTGGAATGTCTTTTATCGCTTTTATTACTCTTTGATAAAAAGATTTTTCTTCTGTTTCGAATAGTTCATTTAAATTTTGAATCATTATATTTAATATATTAGTAGAAGTTATAAAATCAAGCATTTTTATTGACTAATTGTAATTACAGAGTAGGTAGTATGCAGTAGATATTAGAAAGGAAACGGAAAAATAAGTTGCTATTATGAAAAAGCAAAACAACTATATTAGTCTTATGAATCGCTCAATCAGAGGAGTTTTTAATAATGCATTAAGAATTTCTCTAAAAAGACCTTCTATGCTTTATTTTGTTTTGCAAACTATTATACGGCAAAGGAAAGCAATAAAATTAAGATTATGTTGGGAAAATAAAGGGTTTCATATTCCTCCGGCTATTATTGCCAGTATTACGGGCAGATGCAACTTAAAATGTAAAGGCTGTTATGCAAAGATTAATTGCAAGCCTTCTACTAAAGAGATGACAACTGAACAGTGGAAAAAATTAATGGAACAGGCAAAAGAACTTGGGATATCAATTATACTGTTAGCGGGGGGTGAGCCTTTTATAAAAAAAGAAATATTAAATATTACAAAGCGTTTTCCTGAAATTATTTTCCCGGCATTTACTAATGGTCTTTTGCTGAATGAAGAAATCATAATGGAATTAAAAAAACAAAAGAACGTAATTCCCGTTATAAGTATGGAAGGGTTCGAAGAAAACACTGATGAGCGTAGGGGAGAGGGAGTTTATAAAAGCATACAAGAAAAAATAAAAGCACTAAACAATAAAGGTATATTTTTTGGTGCTTCTTTGACAATTACAAAAAATAATTTTGATATGATAACGGAAGAGAACTTTATAAAAAAGCTAATAAAGAATGGCTGTAAATTATTTTTCTTTGTGGAGTATGTTCCTATAGAACAGAAAACTGAAAATATGGTTCTTGCTGATGTTCAGAAACAAGAATTGGAAAAGATAATAAAGAGGTTTAATGCTCAATTCAGAGGTATATTTATTGCTTTTCCCGGCGATGAAATAGAGTATGGCGGATGTCTTGCCGCAGGACGTGGTTTTATTCATATCAGTCCAGAAGGCAATCTTGAACCCTGTCCTTTTGCTCCATATTCAGATACGAATTTGAGTAATATATCATTAAAAGAAGCTTTGCAATCTGATTTTTTAAAAAAGGTACGAGAAAATTCCGAATATTTAGTTGAAGGAAAAGGCGGGTGTGCTCTTTGGAATAACCGTGATTTGGTTAAATCTTTGATGAAATAATTGGAGTAAAAACAAGAATTGCAATTATTCTTAGAAAATTTGTCAAATGAGAAGAGAAATCCTTTGACTTTTCGTATGTTATAATATATTTAAATGGAAAATTAATATAGGAGCAAAATGAAAAAATCTATCAAATTATTTCATTGGTTACCACGGATTATTTGTATTCTGGCTATTCTTTTTGTTAGTCTGTTTGCTTTTGATTCTTTTTCCCCGAATCTTACAATCTGGCAGCAACTTTTAGCATTTTTTATGCATCTTATCCCGGTTTATGTTTTAATTATTTTTCTTATTGTTGCATGGAAAAGAGAATTAATTGGCGGGATTCTTCTTGCTTTGATAGGCATTGGGATTACTCCGTTTTTATTTAATTTGAACTATAAAAGGAATCACTTTTCTGTTTTTCAAAGTCTTGGCGTTGTTATGGCAATTGCCTTACCCTTTATAATTGTGGGTATTCTATTCATTGTAAGTTATATTATGAAGAAAAATAATCTTCCGCCGGAGAGTAGAAAATCCAATTAAAAAATGCATTACGTTATTTTATTCAATAGTGTTCACTTTGTTATGAAAGCAGAAAAAGCTATAAAGGAAAAAGGTATTGGAGTCCAACTAATTCCTGTTCCGCGTCAATTTTCTTCTGATTGTGGTATGGCTATAAAAATAAAAGAAGAAAGTATAGAAATTGTAAAACAATTAATTGAAAAAGGCAATTATAAGGTGGAAGGTATTCATAAAATATCTGAATAATATTAGTATTTCAATGTTTTCCCGGATATATTGTAAAAATTATTATGCTTTCACTTATTAAATTATTAATCGTTGTTTTTATTTTTATATTCCTCGTATCCAGAAAATTAAATATCGGATTAATAATGCTTTTTAGTTCATTATTAATGGGAATATTTTTTCTGATGTCTCCTATGAATATTCTTAAAAGTTTTGCTTCCGGGACTTTCAATTTAGACACCTTAAAATTACTCGCTACTGTTTATCTTACCTTAACGTTCGGACATTTTCTAAAGGAATTTGGCTATTTTAATAAAATGAAAATCTCACTTGAAAACTTAATTCATAATAGAAACATTACAATCGCAATTCCTCCTGCTATTGTAGGTTTTATTCCGATGCCTGCCGGTGCAATGTTATCCGCTCCTATGGTTGAAGAAGCCAGCAAGGGGATGAACTTATCGCCTGAGTTAAAAACGTTTATAAGTTACTGGTTCAGGCATCCCTGGGAATATTGCTGGCCTGTTTATCTTGGAATGATTCTTGCTTCAAGTGTTCTTAATATGCCTGTTCGCACCCTTAGTTTAAATCAATATCCGTTATCTATTGCCATTATAGTCGTGGGTATTGTTGTATGTTCTATAATGTTCCCTAAAGAAGCAAAAAACATACCTCAAACTTCCAACTTAAAAACAAAAAAGAGCAGAGATTTGGGAACATTTTTTATCAGTATTTTACCGATTCTTTTGGTTTTTGTGTTTGTGGTTGTTGCAAAATTGGATGTTATTATAGCGCTTGCAATTACCGTAATAATGTTAATTTTCCTACAAAAACCTTTCCCAAAAAATATCTTACCGGGATTAAAATCTGGTTTGTCTTTGGATATAAGTTTATTACTTGTTGCCGTTATGATATTTAAAAAAGTTCTGGAGAATTCGGGAGCGCTTACTTCTATTACTCAATTTTTGGGGAATTCTAATACTTCATCTTTAGCCCTGCTTGCCTTTATACCTTTTATTGTCGGATTTTTAACCGGTGTAACTACCGCATTTGTGGGAATTGCGTTTCCTATGTTGATGCCGTTATTACATAATAACCCGACTTATGTTATGTTTGCATATGCATTCGGATTTGCCGGAGTTTTACTTTCCCCAGTCCATCTTTGCCTTGCAATAACAAAGGAATATTTTAAAGCAAATTTATGGGGAGTTTATAAAATGCTTATACCCTCAACCGCTTTTGTAATGCTTGTGGCTATTGTTATGATAGTGATAAAATTGGGATAAGTAGAATTTTTTCAAGTAAAGCAATAAGATAAAATTGACAAAAAGTTTTAATAAAGTAAAATAGAAACTATGAGATTTTTCCATCAAAGACAGATTCGTTTCTGGCCAAGTATGTTTCGCTTTTCTTTTTGTCTTTTTCTGCTGTTGAGTTTTATTCCTTTTGCATATTCTCAATATTGGGAATTTGGAAAGAACAAAGTTCAATATAAGGGATTTGACTGGAAAGTTGTAGATACTGACGAATTCAGTTTGGTCTATTATCCTGGCGGAGAGGAACTTGAAAAATTTGCACATAACGTAATAACAGAGAATTATGAAAGGTATTGTAAAGCTTTAAATCATAAACCTAAGGGACGGGTTCCTGTTATAATGTATAATTCTCATAACGATTTTGAGCAGACAAATATTACTACTGAAGTAGATGAAAGCGTAGGCGGATTTACCGAAATTTTTAAGAGTAGAGTTGTTGTCCCATTTGATGGTTCTTACGAGGTTTTTAGACATGTGCTCTCACACGAACTTGTGCATGCGTTTCAGTTTAGTGTGTTAAAAGGAGATGGATTTACTCAGGTTCTTGCATTGAAAGTTTCTCAAATTCCATTATGGTATATGGAAGGTATGGCGGAATATTTTTCACTCGGGTGGAATGCGGAAGCAGATATGGTAATAAGAGATGCTTTATATTGGGACAAGATAAGACCCGTAGATAGACTATATGAAATACAGGGGTCATATTTAATGTATAAAGAGGGACAATCAATATTAAACTTTATCGTAAATAGATATGGGGAAAATAAAGTAGGAGAAATATTAAAAAAACAGGGGATAATAGGAAATTTTGAAGGTTCCCTGGAACAGGTTCTTGGGATAGATGAAAAAGAATTAAATCGTTTATGGATGCAAGAATTAAAAACTAAGTATTGGAAAGAATGTGCCGGTAAACTGCCGGTTCCAGAAAACACTAGACAACTTACGGATAGAGATGGCAAATATGCCTTTAATACTAGTCCCGTAATATCTCCGGATGGAAGTGAAATAGCATTTTTTTCTGACAGGGACGATTATGAAAGTCTTTATCTGATGTCCGCAATAAACGGTGAAGTAAAAGCTAAGTTAATAGGAGGCGGAAAAACAGAGGCATTTGAATCATTTCATATTATGCAAGGAGGAATAGGTTGGTCTCCTGATAACCAGAAAATAGTTATGGTTGCAAAAAATGCAGGTAAAGATGTTTTATATATTATGAATTCACATAGTCGTAAGATAACAAAGAAAATTGTACCTGATCTGGATAGAGTCTTTTCCCCGTCGTTCTCGCCGGATGGTAAAAAAATAGCTATAAGAGGAGTAAAAGAAGGTGCTGCGGATATATATGTTATTGATTTGAAAAGTGGTGATATGGAGCAAATTACGGAAGATATGTATGATGATATGACTCCATCGTGGTCGTTGGATGGAAAATATATACTTTTTTCGTCCGATAGACCTTGCGAAGATAGTGTGTGGCGATATGGTTATTATTCAGTGTTTCGTGTAGGTGCTTTTGATAATGTGGTAGAAAAAATGCCTATAGATATGCCCCGGGCAAGTTGTGTTGTATCGCCTATGCAGGTAGTTGGAGATTCAACGGGAGATACATGTGTTTTATTTGTATCAAATTATACAGGGGCAAATAATTTGTTTGTGTTTCATAGTCGGGACAAAAAATTATTACAACTTACTGATGTTATAGGGGGCGTTTTTACTCCATCAGTGACAAAAGACGGCAAATATCTTACATTTTCATTATATTGTAAAGGTGGCTGGGATATATATGCTATAAAGAACCCAACAAGTAAGGGATTTGTAGCTGATTCGGAGAAAGTTTTTTCCTTGAAATATAATATAATTAATAAAGATACGACTCCGGATTCGGGGAAAAAACTTGGCTTAAGGATTACTCCGGATTGGGCAAGCGGGGGATTAGCTTATTCTTCAAGCGGAAGTTCAATATATGCAGAATTTTTGATGTCGGATTGGGCAGGCAACCATCAGCTTTATCTGCAATCCAATAGTCCAGATAATTTATTGGGTAACTTTTATGTGAGTTATTTGTATCGTCCACATCGTTGGGATTATGGAATTGCTTTTGCAAGAGAAGAATATGGGTATTATACCTCTTCTTATTATGAGTGGAAAAAACATAGTGAAACAGGGGGGGCTTTTTTAGCTCAATATCCGGTGGATAAATTCAGAAGAATAGAATTAGACTGGCAGGGCTTTCTTACAGAGGAAGAAGGTTTTCATACGGATGGAATTGCCGATAGTAGTTTGGGGGCGGAGTGGTATTATATTACAGGACCTAGTATTTCTTTTGTTTTGGATAATTCAATATGGAATCAGACGGGGCCTTATAATGGGGAGAGAATGAAAATTTCTTTAAGTAGTAAATTACCATTGGAAGATATGCCGGGGGAGAGATATAGTCGCGCATACAATCTTTATTCAATAGATTTAAGAAGATACTTGAGGATAACAAATAATTTTTCTTTTGCTATGCGATTTATGAACATTGGAATATGGGGAAGAGATGAAATATCTACATATATCACTGATGCAGATTATTTGAGAACGGGATGGGGCGTAGATTTGGTAGAAGGCAAGAATCTTGGACTTTTTAGTATGGAGTTCAGGTATCCTTTTATAGATGAAGTAAAAATAGCTTTTCCATTGCCTCTTATATTGGGTGGAATAAGAGGAGGAACTTTTGTGGATTTTGGTTATGGAAAGGATAATTTTAATTTCAAGGAAATGAAAATCATGCAGAATGGTGAGTTAAAAGATTTGAAAATGAGTTTTGGGACAGGGATAAGAATGAATTTATATCAATTCTACTTAAAGATGGATTGCGCATGGAGTACGGATTTAATGCATAGTATTTCACAACCATGTTATTATATTTCACTTTCCCCGGAGTTTTAACAAATCATAAGTAAGATGCTTGTATTACAATTTTTTACTTTTTCTATGAGTTATTAGAAAAAAACTCTCCTCTAAAAATTACGTCCCCATCTTTTTTTTAGATTAGAATTTGAAAAACATTGACGCTTTCAAAGTTATGGGTATACTAAAAATCTGAAAAGATGGTAAATAGTTATACGGGTGAATTTGCAGCATTAGCGACTGCTTTGTGCTGGACTTTTACATCCACTGCTTTTACTATAGCTTCAAGATATGTTGGAGCCGGGGTAGTAAATAGAACACGTTTAGCCGTAGCCGTATTTTATCTTTTAATTGCTCATTTTTTTATAGAAGGATATTTTTTTCCAATACATATTGAATTATCTCAACTGGGATGGCTTGGATTATCAGGGATAATTGGACTTGCTTTGGGGGATGCTTTTCTTTTCCAGTCTTTTGTTCTTATAGGAACGCAATTATCAATGTTGATTATGTCACTTGTTCCTATTATAAGCGCATTGATAGCATGGATTTTCTTAAAAGAAACATTAAAACCTATTGAAATATTCGCCATAATTTTAACTATAAGCGGCATAATTATAGTACTATTACAAAAGCAGAATTTTTTATCAGGCATATCTGACCGTAAAAAATACTTAATTGCCTTACGGCAACTCAAAATAGGTATTCTTTGCGCTATTGGAGGAGCTTTTGGACAGGCAATAGGTCTTGTAGTTGCCAAAAAAGGTATGGGTAATTTATCGGGATTGTCGGTAACTCTCATAAGAGTACTAACAGGGGCAATTGTTATATGGATATGGACTATTTTTAGCGGGAACGTTAAACAAACATTTCAAAAATTAAATAATAAAAAAGCTAATTTGTTTATTGCCGGAGCTGCATTCGGAGGGCCATTTTTAGGAATATGGATGTCGATGGTTGCTATTAAATGGACAAGTATCGGCATCGCTTCAACGCTTATGGCATTACCTCCTATTATGTTGTTACCGGTAGCATACTGGGTTTTTAAGGAAAAGGTCAATTTTTGGGCAGTAATCGGAACTCTTATTGCAGTTGCAGGGTCTGCTATTATTTTTCTGACATAAAACATATGAAAGAAGCTTTTCAAAAGGCATTAAAGGATTCATTAAAAGTATCGTGGATGTTAATACAGGTATATATTCCATTATCCCTGTTAACTATTTTTCTTAAACAAATAGGATTCATTGATTTTATCGCTCCTTTTTTTGCTCCAATGATGAGATTAATAGGATTGCCGGGAGAAACTGCCATTACTTTGATTGCAGGATTCACGAACAACATATATGCAGCACTTGGAACAATGGCTGCATTTGATTTAACACCCAGACAGGTTACAATTCTCGGGATTGTAATAGGGATATCACATAATTTAATTGTGGAAACAGGGGTTCTGATTAAATTAAAGATGGCAAACTTTAGGATTGCTTTTTTCAGAATAGCCGTTGGACTCATAACCGGAGTTCTCATAAATTTGATACTACCTCAAAATATAAAAGGAGTAAGATTAAGCCCATATTATAAGGCAAACGATTTCTCCTGGCTTAAAAGTTTTCAAAAAATAGGGATTACATGTCTTCAGATAGTAGTTATTATATTTTTAATAATGTTAATGTATGAATTAGTAATGTTGTGGAAGCATAAGGGCGTTATAAAACAGAAATTCAAACCAATCTCTAAAATAATTGGTTTTAGTGATTCAGCTTTTGTACCGTGGATTATAGCATTTATTGTTGGAATTGCATATAGCGCAGGGATACTTTTTCAACTCACAAAAAATCAAAAACTTAATCACAGGGATGTGTGTTTAATAACTACTTTTTTATGTGTAGCACATGCGGCAGTGGAAGATACAATGTTATTCGGACTTTTAGGGGGAAACCTGATATGGATTATAGCAACTAAAGCTATCGTAGCATTTACAATAACCAGAATATTTGCTACACGCGATATTTATAAGAAATTTTTATGGATAGGCTTGCGAAAAGAGTAAAAAACAAAGGGGGATATAATGTACCTTGCGACTTTCAAATTTAACAATAAAATTTTTATAGGTTTAAAACTTGGAGATAATTTATTTAGACTTGATAAAACGTACACCTATTTTACCGAAAAGCTCTCGCCTATATGGTTAAAAGACATGCTCTCTTTAATTGAAAGGGAAGATATTTTAAGTGAACTAAAAGAATTAAATGAAAAACTACAGAGTATTATAACAGATCCTGATAAATATAATGAATTATCAAAAAAAGATATAATATACAAAGTTAGTGATGTGCAAATAGCTGCCCCAATTTTAAACCCACATAAACTCATTTGTATCGGGTTGAATTATAAAGACCATTGTTTAGAACAGAATATAACGATTCCTAAAAATCCAATACTTTTTTCGAAGTTTAACACAGCTATAATAGGATATGGGGATAATATCATACGCCCCCGGCAAACGGAACAATTGGATTTCGAAGGTGAACTAGCCTTTGTTATAGGGAAAAAAGGAAAAAATATTCCCATAGAAGACGCTATGGATTATATTTTTGGATATACTATTTGCAATGACGTAAGCGCAAGAGACATACAATTCTCCGACAAACAATGGTTAAGAGGAAAAAGTTTTGATACGTTTGCTCCTATGGGGCCATTTTTAGTTACTAAAGATGAAATAGAAGACCCGCATAACCTCAATATAAAAGTAACTTTGAATAAAAATACTATGCAGGACTCGAATACGAAAAATATGATATTTAATATCCCGTATCTTGTAAATTTCATATCCAATGTATTTCCTTTAGTCCCGGGAGATGTTGTTACAACGGGAACTCCGAATGGGGTGGGAGTTTTTCGTAACCCGCCGGTTTTTCTTAAAGAAGGCGATAAAATTACTATAGAAGTAGAAAAACTTGGTATTTTACAAAATACAGTTATAATGGAAAAATAGAGTATAAAAAAATATTAAATGAATAATCATATAGAAATTGCTTTATTAATGAGCGCAATGGCAGGGTTGTCTACTACAATAGGCAGTTTATTTGGCATATCTATAAAAAAACCGAGCGACCGCCTTATGAGTTTTGTGCTAGGTTTTTCAGCAGGTGTAATGATTATGGTGTCTTTTGTTGAATTGTTAGCTAATAGTATTGAATCTATTGGGTTTTTATCTGCAAATATTGGATTTCTTGTTGGGATGGGCGTTATGTTTTTAATTGATTATTTTATTCCGCATGAATATATTGGTCAGAAAGACTGTTTCCCGATGAAACAAAGCGATAAACTTCTTCGTGCAGGATTACTTATTGCATTAGGCATAGGAATTCATAATTTCCCTGAAGGTATCGTTACTTTTGTAAGCACACTGAAAGATGTGAAATTAGGGGGTATGATTGCAGTTGCAATTGCATTACATAATATTCCGGAAGGGTTGGCAGTTGCAATTCCTGTTTATGCGGCAACCTGTAATCGTAGAAAAGCTTTCTTATGGTCTTTTTTTCCCGGACTTGCAGAACCACTGGGTGCATTAATGGCATGTTTTATACTTGCTCCAATTTTAAATGCAACCGTATTAGGTTGGACGCTTGGAATTGTGGCCGGAATTATGATTTTTATATCACTTGACGAATTGATTCCACTATCAAAAAGTTTCGGGGAGGAACACTTACCAATATTAGGCATCATCATAGGCATGATGTTTATTATTTTCAGCTCTTTTATATTAAAAGTGTAAAAAAACATAATCTACTCAGCATAGATACTCTCTAATATCATTCTTAGATTAAAATCATTTCAATTCTGAATTTTTTCTTGACAAAGTATTATTTTAATTTAATTTCACAAATACTATGAAACATATTATTAAGGATTTGAAGGTGAAGGGAATAACTTTGACTCCGCAAAGAATGGCGATAATAGAGTTTTTGAAGAACAATTTTAATCATCCCACTGCTGAAGATATTTACAAAGCGCTTGAAGAGAAATATCCTTCTATGTCTATAGCTACCGTATATTCTACGTTAGAATTATTGAAAGCGAATGGATATATTCAGGAGCTTTCCATTAGAAAGAGGGGGAAGGCTTGTTTTGATTTTAATTCCAAAAATCATCATCATTTTTTGTGTTTGAATTGTGATAATATAATTGATATTGAGTCCGAATGTATAAATACCTGTCCAATAGTAAAGGCAGGGCAATTGGAAGGATGTAAGGTAGGAGAAATTCAGGCGTATTTATACGGATTATGTTCGAATTGTAATAAGAAAGATATAAAGAAAAATAATAAAAAATAGCAAATAGGGGGAGGCGATGGAAAAAACTGACTGCCGACAGAAAACTATAGATATGTTTTGTTATCAATGTTCCCAGACTGCAAACGGAACCGGATGTACTGTAAAGGGTGTATGTGGAAAAAGTCCTACAGTAGCGAAATTGCTTGATAATTTAATATTTATAATCAAAGGTATGTCTGCTTATTTATATCACGCAAGGGAGCTTGGTTTTACTGATCCTGATATAGACGGATTTTTAGAAAAAGCATTTTATTCTACGTTTACGAACGTAAATTTTGATGCAGGAAGTTATGTTCAATTGGCTGTTGAGGCAGGGCAAATGAACATAAAGACAATGAAACTCCTAAAAAAAGCATATATTGATACGTATGGAGAACCTATTCCGGTTAAAGTTCAGACGGGGATATTCAAAGGACGTGGCATTATCGTTACCGGACACGGATTAAAAGCTCTTGAGCATTTACTAAAGCAAACGGAAGGTATGGGAATAAACGTTTACACTCATTCCGAAATGTTGCCTGCTCATGGTTATCCTGGATTGAAAAAATACAAACATCTTGTTGGTAACATTGGTAAAGCCTGGTTTGACCAGAAAAAAATATTTTCGCAATATCCAATGGCTATTCTTGCAACATCAAACTGCGCTCTTATACCAAAAGACGATTATAAGGATAGAATGTTTACAACCGGTCCCGTAAGGTTGCCCGATGTAAAACATATAGATAATTATGATTTTACGCCTGTTATAGAAAAAGCGAAATCTTTACCCGAGCTTGAAGAAAGTAAGGGAGATGTGGTGTTTACAACAGGATTTTCCAAATCGGTTATTATGTCTCTTGCGGGAAAAATCAAAGAACTGGTAATGAGCGGGAAAATCCGTCATTTCTTTCTTATAGGTGGATGTGATTCGCCGATTGGAAAAGGTGAATATTATAGAGAGTTTGCAAAAAAACTACCTAAAGATACGATTATTCTTACTCTTGCCTGTGGGAAATACAGGATAAATGATTTGGATTTAGGTGATATTGAAGGTATCCCAAGATTGATAGACCTTGGGCAGTGTAACGATTCAATAGTGGCGATTGAAATTGCTGCAGCGCTTTTCGAGTTGTTTGGAGTTGAAATTAATAAATTGCCTTTGACTCTGGTATTGAGTTGGACAGAACAAAAAGCAGTGGCTATTTTATGGAGTCTTTTGTCGCTCGGGATAAAAGGAATATATCTTGGTCCGATATTGCCGGCATGGGTAAATGGAGATATATTAAAAGTCCTTCAGGATAATTACGATATAAGACTTATAAGCGAACCGGACAAAGATATAAAAGAGATATTGTCTTAAAATTGGAGGGAAAGTGGAATGTAACAAAGAACAATTATGCTCGGAATGTTTATCATTAAAACCACATAAGTTAGTTGATTTTGTAGAATATCAAAAGGATTCAGTTGTAAGTAAAACTATTATAGATAAAAAAATAGGAACGGTAACCGTATTCTCTTTTGATAAAGGACAAGGATTAAGCGAACATACAGCTTCTTTTGATGCTATGGTTTGCATTATTGATGGGGAAGCGGAAATTACCATATCCGGGAAACCGTCTATAGTTAAAACAGGCGAGACGATGATAATGCCGGCTAATCAGCCGCATTCATTAAAAGCAATAACTCAATATAAAATGATGTTAGTAATGATAAGGGCTTAACAAAATGAAAGTGAGGTTAAAATGAACGCGAGAGAGTTGAAACCAAATGTTTACTGGGTTGGAGCCGTTGATTGGGATAGAAGATTATTTGACGAGCTTATACCTTTGCCAAACGGAACAAGTTATAATTCTTATTTAATTAAAGGTAGTGATAAAACGGCATTGGTAGATACTGTTGACCCGTCTAAAACATACATCCTTATAGATAGGTTGAATCAGTTAAGCGTAAAAAAAATAGATTATGTTATAATTAATCATGCCGAGCAAGACCATTCCGGCAGTTTGCCCGATATTTTAAAAATATATCCGGAAGCCAAAGTAGTAACTACTTCCAAATGCAAAACTATGCTTATTAATTTATTGGAAGTGTCTGAAGATAAGATTATATCTGTGGAAGATAGAGAAACGTTGTCATTAGGTGATAAAACACTTGAATTTATGCATTTCCCTTGGGTTCACTGGCCTGAAACAATGATAACTTATTTAAGGGAAGATAAGATTTTATTTTCGTGTGACCTTTTTGGCGCTCATTTTGCAACAAGTGATTTATTTGTAAAAGATGAAACAAAGATTTATGAATCGGCAAAAAGGTATTATGCAGAAATTATGATGCCTTTTAGAACGATAATACAGAAGAATTTAGAAAAAATAGAGGGTATAAATATAGATATTATCGCGCCAAGTCATGGTCCCATACACAATAAACCTACTTTTATAATTGATGCTTATAAACACTGGATATTTGATGCACCGCAAAATATAGTTGTAATTCCTTATGTGAGTATGCATAATAGCACAAGAAAAATGGTAGAATATTTTGCAGAAGCTTTGATTGCAAGAGGAATAGCCGTTAAGCAGTTTAACCTTGCAGACAGTGACATAGGGGAATTGGCAATGTCGTTAGTAGATGCTGCTACCGTTGTAATAGGTGTGCCTACTGTATTAGCCGGAGCGCATCCGCTTGCTGTTTATGCAACGTATCTTGTAAAAATATTAAGGCCTAAATTAAGATTTGTTTCTTTAATTGGTTCTTATGGTTGGGGTGGAAAGACAGTTGAACAACTTGCAAGTATTATTTCAGGATTGGAAGTGAAAATATTGGATGCCGTATTATGTAAAGGCTTACCAAAGAAAGAAGATTTTGAAGCGCTGGATAGATTGGCAGACAGTGTTTTTGAAAACCATAAAAGTTTAATAAACAGTTAAAATCCAGCCCAACATAGCTGGATAAGTTGGTCTAATCCCGCCATGGCGGGAAAGTCCAACTAAGGAGAAGAAAATGGATAAATATATATGCAAAGTTTGTGGGTATATTTATGACCCTGACGCAGGTGATCCTGATTCAGGAATAACACCCGGAACATCTTTTGAAGAAATACCGGATAATTGGGTATGTCCGTTATGCGGGGTTGGTAAAGACCAGTTTGACAAGATGGAATAGGATTGTAAGGAGAATTTATGATTAAAAAGAAAATGGAAAAAGCACTGAATAAGCAAATAAATTGGGAACTATATTCTTCTTATTTTTATCTATCAATGGCTACTTATTTTGAATCTATTAATCTTAGCGGGTTTGCTAACTGGATGAAAGTTCAGGCGCGGGAAGAGTTAGAACATGCGATGAAGATGTTTAATTATCTGGTTGAGCAAAAAAATAGAGTAATACTTTCAGGTATTGCTTCTCCGCCTTCAGACTGGAAATCTCCGCTTGATGTGTTTGAAGATACGTATAGACATGAGAAAAAGGTGACAGGATTAATAAATAAACTTATTGAACTTGCCGGAATGGAAAAAGATTCTGAAACAAAAGCTTTCTTGCAGTGGTTTGTAAAAGAACAGGTTGAGGAAGAAGAAAATGCAAGTAAGATTGTAAAAAGACTTAAACTTATAGGCAATTCTAAAAGTAAGTTAGCAGTATTTGATAAAGAGCTATCGAGGAGAAAGTAGAAATGTCGAATATTATACCGGATGCCGAATTAGATTGTATTGGGCTTTACTGCCCTATGCCTATTGCTATGACAAAAGAAGAAATAGAAAAGCTTGATATAGGAAAGATATTAAAAGTAACAACGGATGACCCTGCAGCGGAAGAAGATATAAAAAGATGGGCGAAAAGAATGGGGCAGGAGATTGTTGAATTTAAAAAAGAAGAAACAATATTGACTTTTTTTATAAAAAAGCTTAACTAATACAAGGAGAACTATGAGCAAGATACTTTATGTACAGAGTAGCGGAGTAGATACTCCTGAACGTTTATATGCTCCGTTTGTGCTTTCAATTGCAGCTGCTTCTATGAATGTGGAGACATCCATATTTTTTCTTATTAAAGGAGTAACGGTTGTTAAAAAAGGCGAGGCAGAGAAAGTTAAAATAGGAAATATGCCTCCGGTTAAAAAGTTTATGGACCAGGCAATAGCTGCCGGAGTTAAATTGTTCGTGTGTGAGCAGAGTACGCAACTTTTTGGAATGGCAAGAGGGGATTTTATTCCCGAAGTAAAGATTTCCGGAGCAGCAACGCTTAATGATTTAGCCCTTGAAGCAGATAGGGTTATTAGTTTTTAATAAAATGAAAAACATATATTTGGATAATGCTTCTGCAAGACCTGTTGACCCCAGAGTATCTGAATTTATAGGGGAATACCTTAAAGATACTTTTGGCAATCCGTCGTCTCTTCATTCGGCGGGATTAGAAGCTAAAAGAGTTATAGAAGAGGCAAGAGTAAAAGTTGCAGAACTTATTAATGCGGAAAATGAAAATTGTATTATATTTACAAGTGGAGCGACAGAAACCAATAATTTAGCCATTAAAGGAGTGGCGCTTAGGAACAAAGAAAAGAAAAGAAGAGTTGTTTCCAGTGATATAGAGCACATTTCGGTTCTTAACTCTATGAAAGAACTGCTGAAAATCGGAATTGAGTTTAGTATCGTACCTGTAGATTCTTATGGCGTCGTGGATATTGAGAAGTTAAACAATATTCTGAGCAGCGATGTTGTAATAACTTCCGTAATGTATGCAAACAGTGAAATAGGAACCATAGAGCCTGTGAAAGAGATAAGTGAAATGGTTCATAAAAAAGGTGGGTATTTTCACAGTGATGCAACGGCGGCGGCGGGACATATACTAATAGATGTGCAAAAAGACGGGATAGATTTATTGACATTGTCGTCTAATGATATGTATGGTCCACAAGGAATAGGCGCGTTGTATATAAAACCGGGAGTAAAGATTCAACCAATAATTTTAGGGGGGGGACAGGAGAAGGGAATACGTTCCGGAACCGAAAACTTATTTGCAATTGCCGGGATGGGAGAAGCTTCAAGAATAGCAAAAAAAGAAATGGATGAAGAAGCGAAGAGGCTTATAAAAATGAGGGACGAGCTTATTGACGGAATATTGAAAATAGAAAATTCTTATCTTACGGGACATCCTACACAAAGATTACCCTATCAGGCAAGTTTTAGGTTTAATCGCATAGAAGGCGAAAGTATTTTATTAAATATGGATATGTACGGTATTCAAATAGCAACAGGGTCAGCCTGTTCTTCAAAAACATTGGAGCCGTCACATACTTTATTGGCAATAGGTTTAAAACACGAAGAAGCTCATGGTTCAATGGTACTTACGCTTGGTCGCACAAATAATCCGGAGGAAATACCTGTTGTGGTAAAAGCAGTAAAAGAAACCGTGGAAAGATTGAGAAAACTATCACCATTATAGAAAGGGGGGGATTTGTATGGCACAAATAGGCTATACCGATAAGGTTATGGAGCATTTTCAGAACCCAAGGAATGTTGGGGTTATAGAAAATGCTGATGGGTATGGGAAAGTTGGAAACCCGGTTTGCGGGGATTTAATGGAAATATATATTAAAGTAGAAAAGGATATTATAACGGATATAAAGTTCAGGACTTTTGGGTGTGGTTCCGCGATAGCTACCAGCAGTATGGTAACGGAAATGGCTAAGGGAAAGCATATTGATGAGGCAATGAAGATAACCCGTAATGATGTGGCAAATGAGCTTGAGGGGTTACCTCCTCAAAAAATGCATTGTTCTAATTTAGCAGCAGATGCTCTTCATGAAGCGATTAAAGATTATAAAGCGAAATCCGTAAAAGACTTTGCAGATAGTGATGGCAAGGGGGCAAAATGATAGAAAGACTTCAGACATATAAATGCAGTATTTGTGGGAATATTGTAGAAGTCTTGCATGTTGGCGGCGGGATTCTTGTTTGTTGTGGGAAACCAATGGAGTTATTAAAAGAAAAGACCGAAGACGTGGGAAAAGAAAAACATATTCCCGTAGTAGAAAAATCAGGGAATACAGTAAGGGTTAAAGTTGGTTCTATTCCTCATCCTATGGAAGAGAAGCATTATATAGAATGGGTAGAGTTAATTACCGGAGAAGGTACCCTTCTAAAGTTTTTAAAACCCGGTGATAAACCTGAAGTTGAATTCGAAGTCAATTCTGGCACTGTATGGGCAAGAGCGTATTGTAACGTGCATGGGTTTTGGAAATCTGTGTGACAGAAAGCCAGTTAATAAGAGAATCAAATTTTATACCTGCTATTTTATATACTTATTTTTATATTGGTATGAGTATGTTTTGAAGGTTTCATATACAAGAAAAAAGTTAACCGTTGACAAGAAGAAAAAAATAATTTAATCTAATGGTTGATTTTTTATTAGTATAAATGGCGGCGTTTCTCAGCTGGAGATACAGAACCAATAATATAGAGTATAAAACCATCTGTTATTTATCTGTTCCCCCTAACAAGAAACGTAATCTAATTGTGAGTTGAGTGACTATAATGTCTTGGTGTTGGAGACGCAATTCACCCTCTGTTGAATTTGAGGTAGAGAAAGAGATTACGAGAGTTTAGTCTCCCCTATTTGGTAGTTTATCAAAGTTGGCATAGAATTTTATATCCTTGAATTTAAGATTTTATACCTGTCCCTTAGTAACTAAAAAACATTTGACAAAACAAACAATGAATTATAGTAAGGAATAACGTTTATGAATTATAAATTTATTTATTTTGATTTTCTGTATTAAAAATAAGGAGAGTTAAAATGTTGAGCATAGTGAAATCCGCCTCAGGCGGAAAAAAAGTTATCTTTTTGATATGTATTTGTATCAGTCAACAAGTATCGCAATGTAGAGCAGAAGACAAAGGCACGCTTCTATGGTCGTTTCATGGGACTGAATCAATGACTTGCGTATCTTCAATCCGAGATGTAAATGGAAATGGATTTAATGATGTGCTTGTGGGGACTTGGAATGATACGCTATTCTGCTTTGAAGGGAAGAGTCAGGATAGCGCAATAATATTATGGACGTTTACTTTTGGAAGGTTTGATGATTTAATAACGGATACAGATACAATTTCCGATGTGAACGGGGACGGGATATGTGATGTGGTGGTATCCAGTTTTGGGCATGAGGTCTTTTGTCTTGATGGGCAGAGCGGGGATACTATATGGATGTTTTATGCTAATTCTGTAAAGAACCTATTTCCGAAAGAAAAATCATCTACTTATACATGGCTTCAGCCGATGGGAGACGTAAATGGGGATGGCATATGTGATGTGGTAGTGGTGCCTCGTGAACTTTATAAAGCTTTTTGTATTGACGGGGCAAGCAAAGATTCAGCAACTGTGTTGTGGAGTTTTCCGTTAAGCGGGTATGCAAGAAGTTCTTATAGCGTTACTTCACTAAAAGACGTTAACGGGGACAGTGTTGCAGAGGCTGTAATAGGAGCAAGTGAAAGCAGCGGACACCCTGTAAGTTGCGTCTATTGTATAAGCGGGAAAACAGGAGATACTTTGTGGATATATGATAATCCCGAAATGGCAGCGGAGTGTGTTAGCACAATAGAAGATGTAAACAACAACGGGACACAAGATGTTTTGTTGGGAACTCAACTTACTCCTTATAAAGCTTATTGTCTTGAAGGAAATACCGGTAAAGTTATATGGGAATATAGCGCCGGAGCAAATATGTTAAAAATCATTTCTATTGATGACATAAATGGAGATGGAAAGCGTGAAGCAATTTTAGGGTGCGGTAGCGGTAGTGGCGGTTATTTAGTTGCTTGCATAGAAGGCGACAGTGATAGCTTAGGTCATTTGCTCTGGTCTTTTCCCGCCGGCTATATCGTAAATCATCTTGAACAAACATCAGACATAGATGGGGATTTGATTCGTGACATAGCAGTAGGGACGTGGAATGGACATATCTTTTGCATATCCGGGAAAACCGGAACTCCGATTTGGTCATATTCAGGCACAGATACTACGTCATTCGGAGATATTATGGGTATGACAACGCTTAAAGATGTGAACGGCGATGGGTTTGATGAAGTAGTTGGTGTAACTTACGGAGGCGGAAGCCATCACGGGGAAGTGTGGTGTATTTCGGGAAAAGCATACAGGATAGAGGAAAAACCAAATCCCGCCAAGGCGGGATCAAAAATAACGGCTTTGCCTAATCCATTTGTAAATTCAACTACTATCCGTTATCTCCTGCCTGCTGGCGATAAGAAAGCGAAAATAACGATTCATGATGTTTCCGGACGCTTAGTCCGTCAATTCCCGGCTAACAGTTCACAATTGACGAATAACGAAATAAAATGGGACGGGAAGGACAATAACAATAAAACATTGCCTGCCGGGATATATTTTATCAAATCAAATACAAATGAAAATAGTTTACAGAAATTGGTTAAATTGAGGTGAATATGGTGCATTGCGCCAGAGGAGACAAATGAAAACACTATTTAGTTTGTTTTTATGCGGGGTCTTAATTTCAACTTCTTATGCAGAAGATAAAGGCACGCTATTGTGGTCGTTTCAGGGAAGCGATAGAATGTTGTGCGTATCTTCAATTAGAGATGTAAATGGAAATGGGATTAACGACGTGCTTGCAGGGAATGCCAATGATACGCTGTATTGTTTTGAAGGAGCAAGTCAGGATAGTGCTGTTAGTATATGGAAATTCAAGGCTCCCAATATGGTCGTAGATGTAGATTCCATTCCTGATGTGAATGGGGATGGTATTCCAGATGTAGTTTTATGTAGTGGAGGTCCCTATCCTGCATTTTGTCTTAGTGGTGCAGATGGAAGTGTTATATGGCGATTTACTGATTCTACGGCAGGATTCTATACCTTTGTAGAACCTATGGGAGATGTAAATGGAGACGGAATATGTGATATAGCAATAGAAGTAAAACAAACATTTAATCTCTATTGTATTGACGGAGCAAGTAAAGATACTGCCACTATATTATGGGAGTTCCCATTGAATGGATATACGAATAGTTATCGTTCACTTACTACTTCAGAAGACCTTGATGGGGATGGCATCAGAGATATTATAGTGTGCGTTAATAATGGACCAAAAAATAGTTTATCCTCTAACCGTTACCTATCTATTGAGTTTAGTGTAAAATCAAGTGCTACGAAAAAACAGACAAGTCCAGAAAATAAGATTTATTGCGTAAGCGGAAAAGGAGATAGTATAATATGGTCTCATAAGCCTCCTGAGACGGGAGATATTGTGCTTGTTGCTTCAATAAGTGATATATCTGGCAACGGAATTCCAGAAATTCTTGGAGGAAATAGCGGAGCGGGATTATATCTTTTTGAAGGGAGTAAAGGAAATATCGTATGGAACTATCCTATAAATACAGGTGTTATTGTCTCTATAAATGATGTTAGTGGGGATAGTATTCCAGATATATTGGCTTCTATTTTTACATCTTTTGATAGTGATTCTCTTCTTTGTATAAAAGGGGGAATCGACACTTCAGCAAATGTTTTATGGACATTTCGGGCATCTCATCTTGTTAGTCATTTAGATGTAATACCTGATATCAATGGTGATTCAGTTCAGGAAGTAGTAGCCGGATGTTGGAATGGATATGTCTATTGTTTAAAAGGCGATAGCGGAACTCCGATTTGGTCATATTCAGGAAAAGACACTTCAGATTATGGGGATATTATGGGGCTTACAGGTATAAAAGATGTTAATGGAGACGGGTTTGATGATGTGGTTGCGGTAACTTATGGAGGAAGTGACGGTGGGGAAGTATGGTGTCTATCTGGAAAGGCATATGGGATAGAAGAAAAATCACCAAATTTGGATTTTGGATTTCGGATTTGGGAATTGAAAGCAGAGCCGAATCCTTTCATTCAGTCAACAGTGATTAGTTATTCCGCCTCAGGCGGATCAGTAAAAAGTAAAATACAGATTTATGATATTGCAGGCAAGTTAGTGGAAGAAACTAAAGATAATATCATCACCGCCAAGGTGGGATGTTCCATAGGCAAAAAATTAAAATCAGGTGTATATTTCGTAAAAGTAAACGATAGTAAATTAACAAAAATAATAAAAATGGGAGGGCTGAAATGAAAAGGATTGCTTTGTATTTATGGATTATGGCGCTTGTTGCGTTTTCAGTCAATAAGTGTCCGGCAACAGAGATATTATATGATACTCCATTTGGGGTTAATGGGAATGCGACAAGCGGTGACAACATTTATGCGCCGCTTGATTCCGTTGTCGCCTGCAATATGACGTGGGTAAGAATGCTGTTCACGTGGAGCGACATTGAAACTACGAGAAACTGCTATAACTGGACTGAAATAGACGGAAGGGTTTATGCGGCAGAGTCAAGAGGATTGCATATCCTTGCGGATATACACTACACTCCAGTATGGGCAAGAGCAAATTCTAATCCTAGACCTGACAGTATAACTGAAAAAATGTGGAGAGATTCAAGCAATTATCCCCCGGATGATGCAACATATTGGGGAGAATTTATAGCGGCATTAGTTGAAAGATATGATGTGAATTACGATGATAATGGCTTTCCCTATCCTATCAAACATTACGGGATGTGGAATGAGCCCAATTATCACGAGTTTTTTGCCGGAACGGCAGACGATTATTTCAATAAAATCCTGAAGCCGGGCTATGAGGCACTAAAAAACGTTGACTCAAGCTGTTTCGTCAGCGGACCGGAAACTTACTGGTTTAATTATCATGACAATACAGGAACACCTCATTGGGGAAACGAATGGATAGAAAGATTAGATACTTTAGGCGGGTTTGACTATATAGATGTTTTTTCATATCATATCTATACGGTTAAAAATTGTTCCACGCTTGATGCTGCTATTTTTTGTAATGATATTGATAGCGTAAGACGTTATATGGTAAATAAAGGAGTAGGTGACCACCCGTTCTGGGTAACGGAAACGGGTTTAAGCACAACTCCACAAGGACAATATACCGAACAGCAACAGGCAAGTTATTTTGTTGGTGTTTTCAAGGGAATGTTGCAAAGGGAATGGTTTAACAAGACATTCTTATATGAAATGTGGGATGTGCCGTGGGAGAATAACTGGGACCATGGGCTTCTGAGATACCCGAAAGACAATACTTTCTTAGGCTGGCAAAACGTAAAATGGAATAACGGGACAATAAAAATGTCCACTGACTATCATTCAGGAAGTTACAGTTGTGATATGAATATGCAAGAATTTAATGATAAAGAAATGATAATGCGGTCTAACTGGGTTACCTGCCAGCCGGACACATATGAAGTATCGGTATGGCTTAAAAACAGTAATATTGCAACGGGTACTTCCTCTAATCCCAAAGGAGCAATTATGGGAATATGGGTTAAAGGAAACTATGGCGAGCAGTGGTTTGCGATGCCACCAATTACACTAACTCATATTGATTGGTTCCGAGATAGTCTTCGATTTACCACTCCTTCCGGCAGTGATAGTTTTCGTGTTGGACTTTGTTTAAATTATGGGAAAGGGGAAGTTAAATGGGACGATATTCATTTGCATACTTTATCAAACCCAAGCGTAAATCTATTAGCCGATTCTGTTGTGGGTTTTGAAAGAGTGCTTGAACCCGACCCGCCGGTTGCACTTTCGTATAAACCGGCGTTTGACAGCGTCCGTGATTGCATTAACAACTTCAATAATATCAACAGTAAGAGTAACCACTCTGAAGCGATTGCGTACAATAACGGCAATAAAATGGCAGTTATGTCGGATGGAACAATATGCAGAGTCTATGAATCCGACAACAAAATATACTATGAAGAATCAAGCAATGGTGGAACTTCCTGGTCCACAAAAAAGTGCATCAGCGGGAAAATGACATATTATGCATATAATCCAAGCATTGCAATAGATGCTTCAGGAAGAAGATGTGTTGTGTTCAGGAGCAACAGCTGGCGCTGGCGTATCTGGTATACCTATAGTGATGATGGAAATACGTGGCATAATCCAGTTCTTCAATACTATAGCATATTCGGGACTTCAGCACCTTCTATTGCCACAGAGGGAAACACTGCGCATATCGCTTGGGTTGCGCATTATTTGAATTGGGGTAATCCGGCAAGAAAAATATGTTATTATAATTTCCCATCAAATTCGCCAGATACCGAACCGGATTTGGAAGACCAGTTTTACAAAGATAAAGACGAAACTCAATTGTTGAATGACCAGTCAATAGCCGTAAGCAACGGGACTGTACACATAATATGGCAGGAATGGCAGGAATACGGCGGGTATATGAGAATACATAGCGCGATAAGAAACGGGAAAGACAATTGGAATACTACTAATGTAATATCAGTTACAGGACATGATTCTCATTTCCCCTCAATTGCATACGCGGATTCAGGTAAAGTAACTGCCGTATGGACTGATTTTAGCAATCATACTATTTGTTTTTCGAGTTATAACGGGACAAGCTGGAGTAGTTATGAAACGATAGCTACAATCAGTTCAGGAGGTAACGGGTATCCTGTAGTTATAAATCCTGAATATGGGGCAGTTGTCGCATGGTCAAATACGGGAAGCACTGGGAAAGACATATATTTCAGCCGGCGGATATCCGCAAACGACTGGTCAACACCCTGCAACATAAGCGGCAGTTCAGGGGTATTATCCGAATTTCCTCATATAGCATTGTCTCCTGACAGCGAATGGCTTTATACTATCTGGTCTGAGAATAATAATCCCATCTTTGATATTACGTTTAGTCCTAAAAATATTGCTCCTCCAAAAGTTGCTATCACTTCACCTCAGGAATACGATAATAAGTGCCATAAATGGAGAATCGGCTATAATATGTCGATTAAATGGATTGTTTTATCTAATAACGGCGTTACTTCCCAACAGGTGTGGCTTGCGGATACTGCGGGAGCAGATGTTTCACAAATCGGGTCAGGACAGGTATCTTCGCAGGATACTTTATATAACTGGACTGTCAATGTTAGCAAAGGAGACTATAGGATAAAAGTAAAAGCGTGGGATAGCCTAGACAATATGGGTTATGCCATATCTCAGGTATTTACAGCGACTGACGAATGGATATTCAATCCCGATTTTGAAGAAGGCGTTATTTGCTGGGAGCTAAGGGGCAAAGCAACTCTGGAAGCTTCTGCCAATAATGTCCAACATGGAGATTCCTGCGCTTACATACATAGCGATACGTTAGACGATTGGCCAGGATTTTATCAAAACAATATTCCCTGTAATGATAGCACAACATATTGGCTTACATGGTGGCAAAAAGTTCAGCCCGAAGCAGGTGCTGTAGGAGTTGGAATCGGTGTATGGAGTGTCGGAGATACTTTCCATACTGATAAATATACAGGTGATAGTATGGATTGGACATATTCTTATAATGGCTGGAACTCAAATAGATTCGATACTCTCCGGATAGGTTTGTTTGGAGATATGTCTTTCAAAGGACAGGCATGGTTTGACAACTTAAGGTTATTGGTAGATACATTGCCTCCTGAAATCAGTATTATATATCCGAATGGCGGCGAATATCTGGCAATAGGCGATACCTATCAGGTTAAAATAAGAGCTGAAGACAGTGTAGCGGTTGAATCATTGCAAATATGGTTAACGAAAACAGGGATGTCGGATACCTGTATAAAAACAGTTTTCCCGCATATAATGGGAGATACTTTTGAAATAGATTTTAACATTACGGATGCCATTGACTCAACTTTTGATGCTTATAAGATAAAAGCGATAGCGTATGACCCTGCCGGGCACAGTGCTTCGGATATGAGCGATTCCGTATTTTCCATTTGCACGGGTAAGGATTATAAAGGAGATAACTGGACGTGGACTGCTGACAGTACAAGAGAAGTTTCAGGGGGACAGTGGAATTTGGGCAGTTTCAGCATAGGCTCAGGGGTTACAATGAAAGTTAAACCCTGGAATGGCTCAGAATACGGAGATGTAATAATACATGCAAAATCAATAAGTATAGCAGGCACATTTAGCGGGGATTCCGCAGGATATGACGCAGAAAATGGACCGGGTGCAGGAGTACGAGGTTCAGTCTCGCACGGCTCATCAGGAGCTGGATTTGGGGGTAGAGGTGGACACGGCGGAAATAACGTTTACGATACGACACAGTATGGCGGGTATGTTTATGGAGACAATACAACATGGGAACGTGGTTCCGGGGGTGGGAATTCAGATGTTACGCTCTGGGGAAAAGGTGGAAAAGGCGGAGCGGCAATAAAACTGATGTGCTCTGGAAATATAAATATATCCGGAAGTCTCCGTTCCAATGGAGGATTCGGGACAGGAAGCGATGGAAAAGTTGGCGGAGGAGGCTCTGGCGGTGGCATATCTATAGAAACGGATTCATTATCGGGGAATGGAGTAATAAGTGTGAAAGGTGGAGACGGAGCTCACTCTTCCAGTCCTGCTTACACGGATGGCGGTGGCGGCGGAGCGGGCAGGATTTTTATACAATATAAAAATTCAAATTGGGCGGGAAGGCTTGACGCCAGTGGAGGAGACGGTTTTTACAATGCCTGTGACGGCCAGCCGGGAACGATTTTAGTCCGGACGCAAGATAGAACTATAGCACTATTATCGCCTGTAAACACAGCAACAAATTCTAACAGTAAAGAAGGGTTTATTAAAGGGGTAGAACTCGCAGATAACTGGATAAGGTTGACTGCAAATGATTCTATAGTCGGCAACGTAGAACTTTCACCAGTGGATAGTTTGATAATTAATTCAAATTCATACATTTTAGCAAATTCCAAGGGATATGGTCATAATACCGGAGAGGGAGCAGGACACGCGGGAAGCTCGATGCACGCAGGCGGTGGAGCATCGCATTTTACTTTTGGAGGACACGGTAACTACTATACTCCCGGAGGCACGGGAGATCACGGAGCAACGTATGATGACACGCTGAATCCCAATATTTTAGGTTCGGGAGGAGGAGACTGGGGGACAACAAGTGGATATTGGTGGGGTGGAGGTTCAGGTGGAGGCAGGATAATCTTAAGTTGTGAAAGTGGAAAAATACTGTTAAACGGAAGTCTTTCTGCAAACGGCTCTTCAGGTATATCCAAAACTTCGTATGCCGGAGGAGGCGCATCCGGGGGAAGCATATTAATTTATGCTAAAATTCTTGCAGGCACGGGAAACATAAATGCAATCGGAGGGACTGGAGGAGCAATCTCAAACTGCTATGGTGGTGGAGGTTCAGGAGGAATAGTAACGGTTTATCGAGACACTAATAACTTTACAGGAACGATTTTAGTAACAGAAGGAACGAAGGGGGGCGGGACAGCAACAGATGGAACGGTGGGTATTATTTTTTCAGATACGATTCCTGATGGTTATACCCCTGCATCATATATGGATAAAACCGGAAAACCTTTGGTATTCAAACTATACCAGAATTATCCGAATCCATTCAAAAACAGGACAATAATTCAATACTCAATACCAACAACAAGTAAAGTATCATTAAGACTTTATGATTTAACCGGGAGGTGTGTAAAGGCATTAGTCAACGAAGAACAAATACCGGGATATTACAAAGCAGAACTCAACTCAAAAGACTATCCAACGGGTATTTACTTTGCGAAGTTCAAAGCGGGCGACTATAAGGAGACAAAGAAACTCATATTGATGAAATAAAAAAATTTTAAAACAGATACGAAGCCCTTCTGGAATTTTCTGGAAGGGCTTCTATCGTTGGTACTTATATAAAATACAGAGTTTAAAGAACATCGCAGAAAAACTTGTTCGAGCCCTATCAAAAAATAATCAGAGAATATAAAAAACTTCCTCTCAAACAAGAAAGAAAACTTATTGTACTTGCCCAAAAGGGAAACTCTTCAGCACAATCAGAACTGTTACTCCATTTAATTGGATTCTTTTTGTTTCGGATTAAGACCACTCTCTATCCTTCAATCGTCAAACAATACGGGGAAGATATTCTTCAGGACTGTTTATGTCTGGCTGTTAAAAAAATTAGCACCTATAACCTGAAATATAAAAATAAAACCGGAAAATCACAGCCAGTAAACCTCAGCACGTATATGTGGAAAAGTATTACAGGTTTGATGCTGACTTCCGTTGTTAGCATTCAGCAAGGATTGGAAAAAGTAACCCCTTTTTTAACGAGAAACTTTTTGTGTGTTTATTTAGATAGTTATCCCCTATCATTCCATAAAAAAGTTTGACAGTTTTAGTTTCAAGTTTAAGTTATAGTATTATATTATTCTAAGGAATAAAAAAATAGGGGGATGGAATGAAAAAGACTGTTTTCTTAATGTTGATTCTCTTATCTATAAAAGCGCACGGAGAAGTTATCAGGGTTGAGTATGAATTTCAAAAACCCACTGTTTACAAAAATCATCAGACAAGTTATGACTGTGTTAACATCCAGGGGCTGAAAGATTTGCCTGAACCCGGAAAGCCAGTTTTACCTGTGAGACCTATAGAAATACTAATTCCTTTTGGTGAACGGGTTACAAATATTAATTTTATTCCTTATGAAGCTGAAACACTTGAGGGGTATTATAATATTCAACCGGGCGCTCCAATATTCCCTACATCACAAAAAATAAACAAAAAACCATCAAAAAATCTTGTAATATATAATCAATCAACTCCATACCCCGGCGAATCACTGTCACCTTATATGACTAATAGGTTGAATGGTTTTGATATATTAAATACGAAATTTTATCCCGTTCGGTATATTCCTAAAGAGGGAAAAATATTTTATTATAAAAGAATAACAATAGAAGTTATTACTTCACCTGATTTTAAAGTCCAAAAAGAGCAGGAATTAATGATTTTCCGGGACAATCGTATTTTAAATAGAATAAGCGCTATGGTAGACAATAAGAATACAATTACTTCTTATTCACAAACATCAAAATCTGTACACACTTCAAAATCTTCTCTTGTTTCACAATCAAATCCGTATGATTATATATTAATAACTGGTTCCGGGTTAAAAGATACTTTTCAGCTTCTCACAAACTGGAAGATTTCAAGAGGGTTACAAGCAAAAATATTTACAACAGATTCAATATATGCGAATTATTCCGGAAGTGATAACCAGGAAAAGCTAAGGAATTTTATAATTGATTGTTATCAGACATGGGGAAGTACAGCTCATCCGCTTAAATGGGTAACTCTCGGAGGGGATGTTGAAATAGTGCCTGTAAGAGGTTTGTTTGCATGGGCAACGGATGGTTCCATACCATATATGGATTCAACAATGGCAAGCGATTTGTATTATGCCGGATTAGACGGCAATTGGGATACAGATGGAGACAAAGTATACGGGGAAGGAAACTCAGCAAATGGGGGCACCGGTACTTCAGGAGAAGAAGCGGATTTTCTGGCTGAGGTTGCAGTTGGTAGAATTACTGTAAATACTCCTGCAGAAGCAGGAAATTATATCAAGAAAGTGCTTCATTATGAGAATTCCCTTGATATGGAGCATTTGAATAAGGCGCTGTTTGTGGGTGAATCTTTAGATGTATATACATGGGGATGCGATAAAAAAGATTCTGTTGCTTATTTACTTCCTCAATTCAGTATAACGCGATTATATGAAAGAGATGGCACGTTCAACGATATCCTGGGACATTTAAATCAGGGACCGCATATAATTAATCACCTTGGACATGCAAATTCAAGCATAGTTATGAAGTTAGATGGCTCAACTATTGATGCCCTTACAAATACGGAATACTTTTTGCTTTACTCCCAGGGATGTGTTACAGCTGCTTTTGACTATAGCGACGCAGTTGCAGAGCATTTTATTTTTGCTCAGGGAGGTGCGTTTGCATATATAGGAAATACAAGAGTGGGTTGGTATATGTCGGGTAAAGGAGAAGGACCTGGAGAAGCATTTGATAGAGAATTTCTTGATGCAGTATTTACTGAAGGTATAAAAAATATAGGAGCCGGACTTAACGATGCAAAAAACGATTTAGTCTCCTCTATTGGAGCAACCGGTACTATGAGGTGGTGTTATTTCACAATAAATTTATTAGGTGACCCGGAAACTCCTATTATCACAGAGTATGAAGCGCCTATTGCCGACATTAGTTCTCCTGATTTCCATGATACCCTGTGTGGTTTTTTTACGGTAAAGGGAAGTGCTACAAAAGGTGGTGCTTCCGGGGCTACGTTTGCGTCTTATCATTTTGAATACGGCGTGGGTGTTGAGCCAACCCAATGGTTTGCCATAGGTGACATTTCATATACCCCGGTTACATCCGGGATTCTTGATACTCTGGATTCAAGTTTACTGCCGGATACGACAGTTACCTTGAAACTGGTAGTGTTAGACTCAACCGGAAAGTCTTCGGTAGATGAGAGAATTGTTGTTGAAATTGACAATGCATACATTACATCCCCGGCAGAATACGAATTCTTCCGTAATGATAAGAGTATAAATATCATAGGTAATGCTTCATCAACTACATTTAACCATTATGTCGTAGAATACGGAAAAGGTAAACAACCTGTTTTCTGGGATACCCTTGTTTCATCATCCACTCCCGTGAAAGACGGTGTTCTTGCTACCTTAGATTTAGCAAGTATAACAGGGCAAGGATATTATACAATAAGAGTGAGAGAGTTTACTGCAAATTATGAACATACGGGTTACTCCACAATTGGGATTGACTCTCTGTTTTTGGTAGGATTCCCAAAGAAAATTAACGGACAATTTTTTCCCGGTACGGGTATGTGGAGCGCGCTTAAATCTAATCTCCAGGTCATTGACCTTGATAAAGATGGCGACTTGGATATTGTAGGATTTGTCAGTTATTATGACAGCTTGCTCAATGATTGGGCAAGCCGACTCTGTGTATCCTCTATGGATGGTTCTTTCTGGGATAGGAATATATCACAAAGTGGAGATATTAATTCTTCATGTATAGTTGATATAGATAGAGACGGTGATTTGGAAATTTTTGTAGCGACCGGGGGGGAGATATATGCTTTTGACCACAAAGGAATCCCGCTAATATTATGGCCGGTAATAACGGGAGATTATATCGCTATTTCCGATATCCAGAATGATGGATTATTGGAAATTATTATTACCGGAGGAGGAGAGATATCTATATACTCCTCAAGTGGACAGATAATTTCGGGCTGGCCACAATCAATCGGAGAAAATATATTTGCCCCTCCATGTGTTGGTGATTTAACCGGTGACGGCAAAATGGAGATAATAATTCAAACAACTTCTGCGTCGGGAAGCAAGGTATATGCATATAGCTATGATGGCAATCTCTTATCCGGTTGGTCCAAACATGTTTGTGGATACCGTTCTCGGAGCGTCCCTGCATTAGGGGATATTAATGGAGATGATTCTTTAGAAGTAATTGCATACGGGGACAGTGTATTTGCATGGAAATATAATGGGACTCTTTTGAGTGGATTCCCGGTTCAAGTTACTCCCGGGGACACAAATACTATCCACTTTGAAGTTACTCTTGGAGATTTTGATGGCAACGGAAATCCAGAAATTGCACTTACTACGAATCAAGGAGTGCTTTATACTATAAAATCTGATGGCAACATCTATCCCAATTTCCCTGTGGGCGATTCTACGCTTATTTCTCCAATCATCGCGGATATAGGTGGGGATTCAAAGCCGGAAATATTGGCTAGTTCATCAAAGGACAAGCTATTTGCATTTAATACCGATGGCTCATTGGTGAATGGGTTTCCTCTAAATAAACCAACTGGAGACCATCCTCCGCTTGCTGTGGCGGATTTGGATAAAGATAGTGACATGGAAATTATCCTTGGCATAAAAGATTACATTCTCGCTTGGGATATAGGAAACAACACAGGTATGGCAGAATGGGGAAAGTGGCGGCATGATGCGTGGAATACAGGTGTATATGACTTCGTTCCCAGTCTTATCCCCATAGTAAGCTGTACAAAAGTTACTCCCGGATGGTGTAATCCCGGGGAGACCGTGGTTATAAGGGCAAATGTTTGGGATGAAGATGGTATAGGAAAAGTAATAGCAGAGATTGAATCTCCGGATGAAACAATTCGGGCTTCACTAACTTTATACGATGACGGCGCACATAACGATTCAACAGCCGGGGATGGAATCTATGGGAATAGCTGGACAACACTCTCTCCTACTCCTTATAGATATCTTGTGGACATTATTGCTATAGATGCAAAGTCAGACACAAATACGGTAAACAACAGTATCTGGTTTACAACCATAAATGAACCATGGGTTAAGTTTGAAGTTTTTAAGTTCCAAGGCACAGACACTATACCTTCTCCCGGAGACAACTATCTTCCATTTACTATTGCCTTAAAAAATGTAGGTCCGGTTAATTGTAATAATGTAATGGCAAGTATACGAACTTCCAGTCCGTATATTTCCGTTAAGAACGATACGGTTAATTTTGGCACTATACTTGCTGATTCTACGGTAGTTAGCCCTTCTTATTCTTTCTATATTAATAATATTAATAAGTTATGCCCTCACGACAAAGTAATTCCGGTTGATTTAACAATTTTTGATGCAGGCACTAACATTTGGGAGAATACTTTTAACATTGTAATAATTGATGATACGCCTCCCAGAATCCAGTTTTATCCGTACCGACTATCAAAGAGGTCTCTCAACCCTGGAGATACGCTTGGATTCAATGTAAGGCTTTTAGAAGGAAGTGGAATCAAAAATATGACTATCTATTTTGAGGATGGCGATATTAGTACGATAGTTGATTCGGCGCAATTATATGACGATGGTATGCATAACGACAGTTTATCTAACGACATGGTTTACGGGAACTTCTGGGGAACGAAGCTTGCGAGCAAGAATTACAAGATAAATCTGAAAGCTCTTGATTCCATCGGCAATGGATTGGACACTTCGGATATTGGTAGATTCACGACTGTGCCTCTGCCAACATCCGGACTTCTTTTGGTTCTTGACGACCTTGGACGCGAAGTCATAAAACAGCCATTTGCCGGATATTCCTATGGAGCATATGATTGCTCTTACAGAGGTGAACCATGGAACTTGAGTTATAAACCGTATGATGCTGTTATCTGGTGGAGTGGTCCAAACAGCGTTATGTACTCAGTATTCGACTCACTTAGTAGTTATCTGGATGGTAGTGGAAAACTTCTTATAACCGGGCATGATATTGCCGAGGACATAAAAAGTAGTGATTTTATTAGCGATTATCTGGGTGCGGGATATAGTAGTTCCACCATTGGCTACACCAAGATCAGTGGCTATAGTAGTGACCCCATTAGTGATGGACTTACCCTTGGGTTAATCTCCGGGCAGGCATATCAAACGCTTAGCTATTCAAGTCCTGCCAGTTCGATTCTGTGGTATGATTCAAAGAAAGATGGCAATATTCCTCAACCAAGTGCTCAAAAATCAATGAAAACTTATTCGACTACACTTATCAATTCGCCCTTTATTAACAAGGAATTCTCCAACATGAAGATGCCCGGACGGCACGACAAAGGTATAGAATTCCAGGCTAAGTCTATACATGCCGGTCTAAGCATAGAGGTAAACTCATCAAGACGAATATTTCTCTCTTTCGGAATTGAGGACATTGAAAATGATTGGGATAAGAAGAAACTCTTGAACAGGTCTCTTGCATGGTTGCTCAGCGCCCCAAATCAGTTTTCACTTCTTTCTCCGGCAGATGGCGAGACTCTTTCTACATACACGCCTGATTTTTCCTGGGAAAACACGGATGACCCCAATAGCGACCCCTTCCTCTTTGCTTTGCATATAAGTAGGGATTCAGTTTTTAGTGATACGGCTACAGTAATCTATGATTCCGTATCTACTGAAAATTATCAAATAACTACATCGTTATCTAAAGGAACTTATTATTGGAGAGTACTGGCATATGATACAACAGATGCATTTAGATGGAGTGAAGAAATCAGGTCATTCCGTATTTTTGAAGTAGGGACAGAAGATAGTACGGTTCGTCCTCTTGTATTTAAGTTTTTGGGAAATCATCCAAATCCCTTCTCCAAAATTACCAATATTAGATATCAAATTCCTCAAAAGAGTAAAGTAAAAATAAAATTATACGACTTATCAGGAAGGCTGGTAATGAGTTTAATGGATAAAGAGCAAGCGCCGGGATACTACACAGTGAAATGGAACGCAAAAAATATTGCATCGGGAGTATATTTTCTATTTTTTGAGGCAGGTGATTTTAAAAACGTTAAAAAAACTATTCTTTTGGAATAGGGGGGTGTTTTTATGTATAAGCTTTTATTCGCTTGCGTTTTGTTTTTATGGACAGGAATCTGTTATTCACTGGAAGACAATATCACAGGGTGGTACGTTGGAAACACAGAAGTTCACATCGTAGTAGATTTCGTTACTGCTGATTCGTGTGTTCTCTACAGAGGCAGTTCTTGCTTGGGAACCTTCAGCGAGAACCTTATCTATAGAGACAAGGGACTCACAAAAAACACACCGTACACTTACACTGCCTACTTTCATGAGGATACTTCTATCTCTACAAAAGTAGTAAATATCACAACAGGCCAGGTAAAAGGCTGGATAGAGTATCCCACTATCTGGCGTACTACTGAAAGCCCATTTTATGTAGAGGAAGGTGGGATTACTGTAAGTGGTGATTCGGGGAAACTCACAATAGAGCCGGGTGTTAAGGTTTTCTTTAGAGACACATTTGGGAGCATTATGGTTCAAAAAGGTCTTCTTGAGGTAGCGGGCACCCAAGGGACTCCGGTATTTTTTGGCCCTGAGACACCAACATCCTATTTCAATGGTATATTTATATGGGGAGATGAGACAGACCATTCGGAGATTTCTATGCAGTGGGCTGAGATACGTCGTGGTTACTGGGGTATCCATCTCGAGAAAACTTTTTCCTCAAACGTATCCAATACATCAATTACAAACTGCTACTACTCGGGAATAGTCTGCTCTGACGGTGTTCCTACCATAAACAATTGTTTTATTGCTGATAATCTTGTAGGAATTCACTGCACCAGCAATTCAGCTCCTGTTATAAGCCAATGTGAAATAGTTAATAATACCTTGTCGGGGATACAATCGGGTGGTGGGGCAACTCCTGTAGCTAATGGCAATAATTTTGCTTGCAGTGATAGTTTCGCTATTAACAATACAGACCCATCCGTTACTATAAATGCACAAAACTGCTGGTGGGGGAATATTACGGGGCCAGTCCATTCGGGTAATAAATATGCAAAGCTTGGTGAAAAAGTGAGTGACTATGTTAATTACCAAAACTTCAAAAAAGATGGTCCCTACAATGTTAGCACGGCTTCTATTGACTTAAGGATAGATTCAATCAAGGTCATGCAAGCCACTGATGATATGGATATGATTCAAGCCGGCAAAGGTGCCACAGTACGGTTATTCCTAAATATTGGCCGGTGTAAAGAGGTGGAGGACGTAATTGCACGTCTGGATTTCAATGGGCAGTATTTTTCTTCTGCGTTTGACGTAAACTCTGACGGTCCAAAGACAATCAAGTGTTCCCAGAGTTGGGTAACACGTGAACTACTGGATGGACAAAACACTATCAATTTCTACATACCTTACAGGCTTGTTAATGAAGGGAGTCTGAGTATCAATGCTGAAGTAGACCACCTCAACAGTATCTCCGAGAGAGACGAAGATAACAATGAAGTGGATACCTCCGGGACAATCAAACCTGTGCCGCCCCAATGGATAGTCTACTATTATGGATTGCGTGGGGGGGCATGGTCTTTTCCAGGGAGCGGACCTACAGAAGAAGAAATAAAGGAATTTTCAATGAAGAATCATTCTTTTCTGGAAAGTGCTTATCCTTGTCGTTTCTTAGCTATCCATCAAGGCTGGTCTGCCCCGGGGGCAGCCGGAATCACAGTAAGTGCGATGGCGTATCTGAAAAGCAAACTCCTCTTAACTTATGGGAATGCGCTTGCCGTGGGCATCGTGCCGGCAGATTATATGCCGGAGCACGGAATCTCGGCTGGCGGGATTTACCGATATACTGCGCTTGTAACTTACAGAGATTACAAAGACGATCAATGGTGTGCTGCTCACGAACTAAGTCATTCCTTTGACATCCTTGATGAATACTATGATATTGACAATCCAGAGACTCTCCCCTGGAAGGAACTGGAAAAACGTTATCCCAATGGGTATATGGCGAGTAATGGTTGGTGGGCAGAGAAGAAGAGAGATGGTTGTATCTATAACATCTGCCCGAAAGATTCGGCATCAGGCGCGAATGTTTACAGTTTTATGGGGAACAATGCTAACATAAAACACTGGATACCCAAAGTAGATTTTGATGCGCTGTACACCAAACTGTGTGTTACCAAGAAGAGCCAAGTGGATAGACGTCTTCTTGTAAACCTTATTTTGTATGCGAATGACTCGACCGTTGCCATGCCTTTCTACGAACTCCAACCAGGTAACCCAGATATCGGCACCCAGGGAGATTATGAACTACAGTGTCTCAATGCAACGAGTAATGTGCTTGCCAGTATGAAGTTCAATGCGGACTTTTCAGAGATTGATACATCGTGTGGTCTTGGAGTGTTTTACGTCTGTGTTGGGCTGGAATATCCCGTGAATACGGCCAGAATTGTACTGAAACACGGTGCTCAAAATATATTTCAGAGGATACTGACTCCAAGTTCTCCTACAGTTAAACTCCTCAGTCCGACCGGCGGAAGTATTCAGGACAGTATCGTAGTTGCGTGGTCTGCTGATGACCCGGATGGGGATACACTTGCCTATGCTGTTTTATATAAAAGCTCATCAGGTGCGGGATGGATGCCGCTTGTATCTGACCTTAAGGATACAAGTTATACGGTAGATGCCAACTGGCTGAACTCAGATAGTGCCTTTTTCAAAATAATTGCTACGGATGGCATTAATAGCACAGAAGACTCTTCGGATGCAGCTTCTGGGATAGCGAATCGCTTTCCGTCTCTCTCTATAAGTAAACCTTCCGATAGTTCAAGCTTTGCGCATACTCAAGAAATAATGCTTTCAGGAAGTGCTTACGACCAAGAAGATGGGACTCTTCCGGAATCATGCCTTGTGTGGATTTCAAACATAGATGATACTCTTGGTAGAGGAAGTTCAATAAAAAGTACCTTATCTCTTGGGGCACACCAGATATATTTTTCAGGGGTTGACAATAATGATGCAGAAACAATAGATACAATTACACTTTTTGTTGTTGCAGATACTTTGCCTGACCTCTTTATTGCTGAACAAGACATAAACGCACCAGACACTGTTGGAATTCTTGATACCTGTTACATTCGTGCTACCATACACAATGGCATCAGGGATGTAAACTGTATTGGAACCATCTATATAAATCTATGCGATTCTGCTCACGAACTAAAAAGCGAGGCAATATCGATTGAAGCAAATAGTACAGCCCAGATTCTAACTTTGTGGACACCTACAGTATCTGTAAAAGATACTATAATAGTGAAAATTACCGAGACAGATTTGCCGGAAACCGATACAACTAATAATATTGCGAAAAAAGCAATCTATGTTCGCACCATTGGCGAAGATTCAGACCAAAGGATTCCAAAAGTATTTTTCTTATCCCAAAATTATCCAAATCCTGCTTTAAGTTCTACAAACATACGATTTGGTATTCCGAGTGCAGGAACAGTAAACCTTACTGTTTACGATATTACAGGAAGGACAGTGAAAAACCTTGTTGCGAATAAAGAATATAAACCGGGGTATTATACAATAGTATGGGACAGATGCAATAACAGGGGAGAAAAAGTATCAAGCGGAGTCTATTTTATTAGGCTAAATAAAGACAACAACAGACTTACTCGTAAGACGGTCTTATTGAAGTAAATTAAAGAGGTGTCAGACAAAAGTTTGACAGTTTGGAAAAATACTATAGGATAAATTTATATGGTGGCAGATGTGGTAATTGAAATGGTCTGGTTCCTATAGTTCCTTTTCCTGTCGGGATAAGTCCTGCTATCTAATGAATTTTTGTCGTCTCAAGCGCTCAGCAAGGATTGGAAAAAGTAACCCCTTTTTCAACGGAGACATTTTGAGGTTGTGTTAACACAGCACTTTTAACATTTTCCCAGACCGTACTCATGGATCTTTGTGTGTTCATTCCCTAGTTTACAACAACCTGACTTCTGCCTCGAAACTTAGATAGAGACTGTAAAATTGTCTCTCTCCTATTTTTTAAAATTGTTACTGACTGCCAATACTCCGACTTTGGATTCCAAAAACCAAAACATACAAAACAAGTCAACAAAATTGACGCATGTCAACAAAGTTGACTTTTGTTCACAAGTCATTATTTAATAGGCTTCCATAAAAAACATGTCAACAAGGTTTACACAAATCTAGTGATATTCATAATTGTTGCTATTGATAAAATTCCTTTATTTATAATGTGTTTTGGCAAGTTTGTTTTCAGTTGTCACAAATATTGCTATGTTTGTAAAGTTGATAGGAGGTTTGGAGGGAAACAATAAAACATAGAATAAAGGAAAAAAATAAAAGAATTACCGGAGGATAATGAATGCAAGACAGGAGTTTCTTAAGAAAATGGAGCATAATCGAAGTGTTCTTGTGGTAGATGACGAGCCGGAATTTTGTAAAACGCTGAAAATGCTCTTTGAAAAAGAACGGTATGAAGTAAGTTATGTGCTGACAGGGAAAGAAGCAATAAAAAAACTTGAGTGGAAAAAATTCAACGTTGCTTTGCTTGATATTAAACTGCCGGACATTGAAGGGACAGCGTTGATTCCTGTTTTTAAAAAGATACATCCTGATATAAAAATAGTAATGATGACAGGGCACTCTACCAAAGAGAATATTCTCCATGCCTTAAACAACGGGGCATCATATTATTTTGAAAAACCGTTCAACATAGAAGAACTACTTACAAAAATTCATGCGCTAATTGAAGAACAAAATAAAACTTCGTTGAATACAAAGAATACAGGGGAATCAAATACACAGGAGATTGCGCTTCCCCAAAATTTACCCTTCAAGGTTCAGAAAGCAGTTGAATATATAAAAAAGAATTATGCAAATCCGGATTTAGGTTTAAAAGAGATTGCTTCTTCGGTAACTCTAAATCCTAAACGTTTTTCTTTTTTATGGAACACGACAACAAAAGTTAGCTTACCTGATTTTATAAATGACATTAGAACAACAAATGCAAAGAGACTGCTTTTAGAAACAACAAATTATACATCTCAAATAGCTCATAGCGTAGGATTTGACTTCCACAATTTCAATCGGGTTTTCAAAACAAAAATGGGAACTTCGCCACTTAAATATAGAAATTCCCATTCTCAAGAATTCCCCACATAGATATTTGCAAATAAAAATAGATAAATGTCCATAAATATAGATATTTGCAAATGCTTTTATTTTGACAAGAATAGAAAGCCGAATGTAATATTATTTTTTACTATTTAGTAAAATTATGCGGAGTAAATACATTAATTATTAATAATATGTTTTTGTTACTCCTTTTTTTGTAACAATATTAAATCCGAAGTTTTTTACATTTTTTATATACATAAACTATTATCATCGAATGAAAAGACAAAACTTGTACGATAGGCAAACAGGTATAAGTTACTTACTACAAAAATCAAAAGGACTTTTAAGAGGGAAACGTTTTATCCACATCCTTGCAATAATTATCCTTGGTATAATCGTATATGTCAATTCTTTCAGAAATGAATTCGTTTATGATGATATTCCTATTATAGAAAAAAACCCTTATATTAAAAATTGGAAATATATTCCTAAAATCTTCACTACAGATATCTTTTGTATGAAAGACGATCCTTCTCACAGAAACAATAAAAACACTAATCATTATTACTACTATCGTCCTTTTCAGTCTATATCTAATATGCTTGATTATTATTTGTGGCGACTTAATCCAACAGGTTATCATTTTAGTAATTTACTATGGCATTTACTGACTGCAGTACTTGTGTATTTCTTTGTAAATTTAATCTCCCGCACCCCAAGAGTTTCGTTAATTACAGGTTTGCTTTTTGTCGTGCATCCCCTACATACGGAAGCGGTAGCCTATATTTCAGGCAGGACAGACTTAATGGTAAGCAGTTTTATATTATTAACGCTTATATTGTTTATTAAATATCGCCAAACTTCATCAATAGAAACAGGTTTTAACTTGCGTAATCAAAAAAAGTATTACTACTATACTGGTGCAATTTTTTCTTTCATATTTGCCCTGTTATCCAAAGAGACAGCAGTAATGCTTCCATTTATACTAGTATTGTATGATTACTCATTAGGGTTAAACATAAATGTTTTAACTTTAAGAGAAAAAATAAAAAATAATTACTCTTTTTTGTTTTTATATGCCCCTTTTTTCTTAGGAACTTTACTGTATATATTGTTGAGGATTTATGTTTTAACCTTTGGTAATTGGCCTTCTGGTAAAATCAACTTTTACTTAAGACTGCTTACTACCTGTAAAAGTATTGTTCTATATTTGAAATTACTTTTTCTTCCATTTGGGTTATACATGGACCGCATTTTAACTATAACAACTTCTATATTTGATCCTGCAGTTTTAGTATTTATAATTATAGGAATAGGAGTAATTATGGCATACAAATATAATAGAATTGTTTTCTTTGGTGCATTATGGTTTTTGTTGTTCTTTATCCCTACCTCTCATCTTATAGTACCTCTACCAAGAGGAATGCTTGAGCATTGGATATATCTTCCATCCATAGGGTTCTTTATGATTCTGGCAACAGGCATTGATAAAACTCTTAGGTTGCCTTTTACAACAGGGTTCAAAAACATTATAAAGTTCTTTATCGCTGCGGTAATTCTTATGTATGCCGGACTTACTATACGGCAAAACAATATTTGGAAAAACCAAATTACTTTATTTCAGAATATATTGAAATATAATTCTTTTTGCCCTGAAACATATAATAATCTTGGAAATATTTATGCACAAAAAGGATTGTTGGATGAAGCAATCCAAGAATACAAAAAAGCTTTAATACTAAATCCCGATTCACCGGATATACACAACAATCTTGGAGATGTTTATGAAAGAAAAGGATTATTAGATGAAGCAATCCAAAAGTACAAAAAAACTTTAATGCTAAATCCTAATACGCCTGGTATACACAATAATTTTGGGAATATTTATACAAAAAAAGGATTATTTGAAGAAGCAATTCAAGAATACAAAAAAGAGTTAATACTAAACCCCAATTTTCCTGAAATACATAACAATCTTGGAAATATTTATGCACAAAAAGGATTGTTTGACGAAGCAATTCAGGAATACAAAAAAGCTTTAATACTAAATCCCGATTCACCGGAGATACACAACAATCTTGGAGATGTTTATGAAAGAAAAGGATTGTTTGATAAAGCAATAAACGAATCTAAGGAGGCAATAAAACTAAAGCCTGATCTGGCAGAAGCATATAATACTCTTGGAAATGCCTATAGAGCTAAAGGGGCAATTGATTCAGCCATATATGAGTACAATAAAGCTTTAACAATAGACTCAACTTGTGAAGCATCAAGGAAAAATCTAGAATATTTACAGCGGTTAAAAACAAAATAATCCTCAGGAAAAATGGAAAAAATTATCGCTTAATCATTCAAAAAACAATCTCTTTTTAGAGATTTTCCTGTATAACTACTGAGATTATCAACAACTCTAAAAACCTCTTTTCAAAAAAATGCTTTGGTCATATCTCCATTATCATTAAATTTCATAGACTCTTAAACAAGAAATGAGAACGTTTTCCCACAAATTTTGATTTGTTTTTTTATAAATTCTTACAATACAACAACATTTTAAATACAGAAATTCATATTCGAAAAATTTCCCACATAGATATTTGCAAATAAATATAGATAAATGTCCATAAATATAGATATTTGCAAAGCCTTTTCCCTTGCAATAAAGCAAGAAAAAGTTATTTTTCAATATAATAAAAGGAGGTGAAAGAAAGTTTGTTTTACAGACTTATTTTTATGAGTAACAGCAAGGAGAAAAGGAGGTAAAGATGAAGTGTTTCGCTCTCGCAGTGCTTTTTGGGGCTACTCAGGTTTTTGGAGCCCAATATGTGCTTGTGAAATCCGCATTCTCAGTTACGGGTGGAAAGTCAAGTTCGGCTAACTACTCTATGAAAGATGCGGCAGGCCAATCCGTTATCGGGCAGTCCCGGGCAGCTAACCGTATTGAGCAGGCGGGGTTTTATACCTGTCTAACGCGTCCAAAGGTGGGCGTATCGGATAACCCGCTTATTCCGAAGGTATTCAGTATGGCTCATCCGTGGCCAAATCCGATTACAAATAGCAGTGTGACGATTAGATACGGGATTCCGAAAACAAGTAATGTCAGCATAAAGGTTTACAATCTTGCAGGCAGTGTTGTGCAAACACTGGTTTCCGGGGAACAAATACCGGGAATGTATAATATGTTATGGGACGGGACTAACAAGCAGGGAGAAAAAGTAGCGCAGGGAATTTATTTTGTACGTATGTCTGCTTCTGAATTCAGAGCAACGAAAAAAATGATATTAATGAAGTAAGTCAGGAACACTGATAAGTTAGTCTAATGCCACTGTGTGGCAAAGTCTAACTAAGGAGGGAGAAAATGAGAAAAATATTGAGTACCATTGCGATGTGTATTCCATTATTTGGTGGATTGCAGGCAGCTCAGAGAAATGCGAGTCCTATCCGCGCTGCAACAAATACCGCTCCTATTCGTGTAGAAGAAGAGGCAAAAAGAAATACGAATTCTACACTTACAAACTTACACGAGCTTAATTACCAGGGATGGATAGCTGCTGCAAAAGATACTACAGGAGCAGGTATTACAGGGACAATGGGAATGATTTTCAGGTTATATAGTGAGTCAACGGGAGGAAAGGAATTGTGGAGTGAAACACAAACTAATATCCAGGTAGATAACGGGCTGTTCAATGCAGTGCTTGGAAGCGTCAAGCCTATTCCTACTGATATTTTTACGGGTGCATCATTATGGCTTGAAACACAGGTAGGCGACGATATTCTTACCCCGCGCAAGAAACTAGCCAGCGTGGGTTATGCAATAAAAGCAGAAAAAGCAACACATTCCGATACTGCTGACTTTGCAAGAAGCGTCATTTATCTTGATGGCAAAAGCAAGAATGATTATAAGGCTTTTTGTACGGACGAAGCTGCCCATAATCATTTAGGACAAAGTTGGGAGGCAACTAGTGGCGGTATAGGGTTAGCTAAAACATTGACTGTAAGCACTACGAGCGATATATATTGTGAATATGATGGAGCATACAATAATAATACAGGTACAGGCAATACATACGGAGGGTATCTTGAGGCTGGAGGCTCAGGCACAGGCAATAAATTTGGTTTATATAGTAAGGGAGTAGGTCCTTCAGGGTCGAGTAATAGTGCCAATGGAGCGTATGGTTATGCTATGCATCTGGGTTCAGGCACTGCATATGGAATGACGGGCAGTGCAAATCAAACGAGTACAGGTGATGCAATAGGAGGATATTTTGCCGGATGGGGAAGCGGAGAAGGCGGAAAAAGATATGGTGTATACTGTGAAGCAAACGGTTTCTACAGCTATGATGGATTCGCGGTTTATGGAAGCACTGACCATACAAGCACAGGTAAAGCTTATGGTGGTTATTTTGAAGGAAAAGGCTCAGGGACAGGATATAAATATGGTTTGTATAGCGGAGCTACCGCACCCGCAGGTTCAAGCAATGATGCATACGGAGTTTATGGCTCTGCTCAACACGCAGGCTCGGGCCCGTCATTTGCAATTTATGGTAATGCCAGTAATACAGGTAACGGAAATACATACGGAGGTTATTTTGAGGGGAAAGGCTCAGGAACAGGGGCTAAAGTAGGTGTTAGAAGTATTGCAACTGCACCTGCAGGTTCAAGCAATCCGGCATATGGAGTTTATGGTGGCGCCACTAATGCAGGTTCAGGGGATGAGACAGGAGGATATTTTGAGGCAAATGGCTCAGGAACAGGAACTAGAAGGGGCTCATGGGGTAAGGCAACTTCAACTTCAAGTGCCAGCATAATAGGAAGTGAAGGTGAGGCTACTCATACAGGTGGTTCCGGTTCAGGATCTGTAAGGGGAGTTTACGGTTATGGTTCTCATTCAGGGACAGGCTACGCCGCCGGAGGTTATTTTTCTGCAGAAGGTGCAGGTTCAGGTGATAAATATGGAATATATACAACTACAGGGGGGAGTGGAACCCAATATGGTTTGTATAGCACCTTAAGTCCAAGCACAGGCAGTTCAGGATATGGCGTTTATGGCAGTGTCAGCCATTCAAGCACAGGTGCTTCATATGGAGTTTATGGTAGTTCCAACCAGACAAGTACAGGTGTTTCATATGGTGGTTATTTTGAAGGAAAAGGCTCAGGGACAGGGAATAAAAAAGGTGTATGGGGGTATACAGAAGGTTCCTGTTCGGAAATGATGGGCGTTCATGGAGATGCTATTTCCTCTTATTCGAATGAAGGAGATGTTTACGGAGGATATTTTTACGCGAATGGTTCAGGTAGTTACGATGATAGATATGGAGTATTAGGATGGGCTGCTGGCAACGGAAGTTATAGAAAATATGGTGGGTATTTTCTAGCGACTGGAGACGGGACAATAAAATACGGGGTATACTCTAGCACTGGAGGAAATTTTAAAGGTTCTTCGAGCAATAGTAGCAATTTTGCCGGATATTTTGGGGGAAACGTAGGAATCACAGGAATTTCGGCTGCAGGAAATAATTCATTGCTTATTGACCATCCTCTTGACCCAATGAATAAGACTTTGCGGTACAATTCTGTTGAATCACCCGAAAATCTTTGTTTATATAAGGGGAAAGTAAAATTAAATGCTAACGGTGAAGCAACAGTAGAAATGCCAAATTATTTTGCAGCGCTTACAAAAGAAAATGAAGCAATAGTAACTTTAACACCAATCGGTAAGCCTTTCCAGGTAGGATATGAATGGCAATCCGGTAATACAAAATTTACTGTTTACGGCGAGGCTAACAAAGAAATTTCCTATACTGTTCTTGCGGATAGAGATGACCCAGTAATAAAAGAATTACGGAAACCAGTAGAAGAGTATAAGGGGAAAGACAAGACTTGCGAAAAGGGCGAACTACTTTATCCGAGAGCTTATAGTTATTCAGAGACACTAGGAAAAGATTACAAGATTCAGCAAGAGCAACTGAAACATAATAAGAAGGAAAAAATCAAACAGATTAGTTTAGATTAAGCGAATTATGTAGGGGCGGAAAATCCGCCCCTACATAATAATTCTTAAAAGAATTGTGGCGAAAAAAGAACAGAATAAAAATCCTTTTATTCTTGTTTATCTAAATATACAAATTAAATTTAATTTTAAGCATAAAGATGTCTTGACATTTCTCATCGATATTTTAATATGAATAAAATCTCTTCATTTTTGTTAAAAATATATTATAAATAAAAATTACTAATATATATAATCTGAATTTATTATAATTGTAGAGATACGGTATGTGATATTCGTATCAACTTGCTTCGTATTTGCAAGATAGGAGGTAAGATGAAAAAAATTTTTAGCATAACTGTAATAACCCAATTTATTATATCTTTGCCTGTAATCGCAAGCACAAATGCAGACATGGCTATCAGCACAAATACAGTATGGAATAAGGCAGGTAGTCCGTATATTATTACGGAAAATGTTCTAGTAGATACTTCCGCAACACTTACTATTGAGCCAGGAGTTGAAGTAAAACTTAATAGTGGAAAGTGCATACTGGTAAAAGGAGTTTTGAATGCAATCGGTACACCAAGTGATTCGATTATAATATCCGCACAAAACACCACACAGCGATGGCAGAGACTATGGTTTCAATCAACTTCAAGATGTAGTTTGAAATACTGCAGAATTGAGTATGCCGGTAGTTCAGCTATATACAATGAAGGTAGTAATTCGCTCTACATTGGATATAATACAATATCTAATAATTCGGCTTCTTATGGTGGGGGAATCTATAATTATTCTGGCAGAGCTACAATAACTAACAACACAATATCTAACAACTCAGCTTCTTATGGCTATGGAGCTGGTAGTGGCGTCTGTAATTATGGCAAAGCTACAATAACGAACAACATAATATCTAATAACTCAACTACTTGTTATGGTGGCGGTATCTTTAATTATGACTCGGCAATAATAAACAACAACACAATATCTAACAACTTAGCTAATTATTATGGTGGGGGTATCTTTAATTCTGGGACAGCTACAATAACAAATAACACAATATCTAACAACTCCGCTTCTTCTGGTTATGGTGGTGGTGGCGGTGTCTGTAATTTTGGTACAGCTACAATAATTAACAACACACTATCTAATAACTCGGCTTATTATGGCGGGGGGAGTGTATATAATTATGGCAAAAAAGCCACAATTAAATATAACGCTATAATAGATATTACTACTTCTGCAATCTACAATAACGGGGGGATTCTTTTCGTTCGTACAAACAATATTTCTTCTACTGGCTACGCTGTATATAACAATGACACTCTGAATATTGATGCAAAATATAATTACTGGAACACTACAAGTTCAAGTATAATTGATACAAAAATTTATGATTATTATGATTCTAATTTTTATGGTATAGCTTTTTATCGTCCATTCCTTTCTGCTCCGTTCAGCGATACGATTGCCCCTCCGGCACCAATCAACCTCACTGCTAATAAATTAGGCAGTGATTCTACTTTTGAAATCAACTGGATTAACCCTACTGACCCAAGTGGTATTTCAGAATATTACTATAAGATCGGTTCCGCCAAGGTAGGTTCTGCACCGACTTCTGACTTTGATACCACCAGCGCATTCCATTACCCGCCGGATACAATTACTCTGGCGGCAAACGAGTCTTTGTTTGTCTGGTTAGTGGATAGTAGCGGAAATGTAAATTACAAAAATAGGGCATCTTTACGCCTTGTAGAAATAGAAGAAACAACTCACAATTCAAAATTCACAACTCAAATTTCAATAACCCCAAACCCTTCTATGGAAGATGTTGTGATTAAGTATGGCTTACCTGAAAAATTAAATGTAGCTTTAAGTCTTTACAATATATCAGGCAGGTTGGTTAAAACTTTTTACTCCGGCAGTCAAGAAAAAGGCTACCACACAGTTAATATAAGAGAGGATGAAGTTGCCAAAGGAGTTTATTTCCTGAAATTCCAAGCAGATAATTATACAGAAACGAAAAAATTAGTGCTAATGAAATAACACATATAGAAAAAGGATTTTTATTATAGCAAGTTTACACAAACACACATTATTCAAACTGCGAATAGCATAATATCTGTTCAGTTGCTAATTTACAACAACCTAACTTTTATCCCAGAACTTAGACAGGGATTGTAAAAATCAACACCCCCTATTTTTTTTAATTACCACTGTCCGCTAACGCTTCGAAAAATTCCCCACATAGATATTTGCAAATAAATATAGATAAATGTCCATAAATATAGATATTTGCACATGAAATTTTATTGACAGATAGGGGGAATAAACTCAAATTCTTAATATAATATTTTATTTAATCATTGATTTATAGAATGATTTTATTAATTAGAACTTTTTTGAAAAGTAAATTGCTCTTTTTAGGGCAAAGGAGGTGGAGATGAGATTATTGAAGCAAGTAGTTGTAATAGTGGGAATGTTGGGGTTTATGGTTGGAGATAGTTTTGGAGTATGGCCATTTAATGCGGCGGGAAACACTTTTCTTTGTTCGCCAGCAGTGAGTGATTTAACAAACGTAGGACCTGGTTCAGAAATCGTTATAGGTAATTCAAATTCTTTTATTTATTGTCTTAGTAGTACAGGTACATTACTGTATGCATTCGGGGAACCTAATGGCAATGAGCCTCTTCATCCAGTAATAGCAGATATAAACAATGATAATGTTCCGGAAGTTTTATTTAACAGTTCTGGCAATACTACTAACGCAGGAATTTATTGTCTAGATAATACTTTAGCACAATTAGGGAATTCAATCCCGACTGGACAAAATTATGCACGGGGGGGATTAACGGTTGCTTATGTAAGTAACGGCGATATTTTCCCAAAAGTTTTAGCAGGAGGAAATAATGGGTTGCATTGTGCTTCTTGGGATGGCACTAACAGCTTGCAACAAGATTGGGTATTTCCAACTACCACACATGCAACATCTCCTGCAGTTGCAGATATTGATGAAGATGGAGACATGGAAATAATATTTGGGAGTGGTCGTACGGTATATTGTCTCAATGGTTCTGGAGGTCAGAAACATACGTGGATGGCAGTTTTACCGACTCCTATGATGGGAGCTGTAGCAATAGCTGACGTTGATGGTGACTTAAAACCTGAAATTTTAGTGTCAGATGGTGTACATGGTGGAGATGAAAATGTATTATATTGTCTTGAATGGAATACAGGACTATCAAGCTTACGAGAAAGATGGAGGTTTATACATACCCCCTCAGGCACAAATTCTGCGGAAACCATGTCTATGGTGGCTATTGCCGACTTAAATGAAGCAGATGATCAAAGTAAACCTGAAATTGTAGTATTTTCAAATACAAGTTTTGATAATATGGAAGATATGCTCTTTGTTCTTCGGGATAACGGACCTTCTGTTCAACCAACTATATATCGTCAAGTAAATGTAATTGATGGAACGACTGGTTCGGCCCCTGCTCCTGTTATTTGCGATATTGATAAAGATGGCATAAAGGAGATAATATGGGAAGGGACTAATGCTTTATATGCCTATGATGTTATAAGGGGAGGCACTGGGGGGATGGATATCATTGATAATACTTTCACATCTCGAACTGGATGGGAACATCCTGCTGTAGCTGATATAAATAATGATGGACATGCAGAGATAGTGGCAATTTCTAACAATACAGGAGTTGATATACTAACTTCGTCAAGTTGGGCATCTTGTAGAGATCAATTCTCCTGCTATAGTTACCACATATCCAATATTAATAATGACCTTGGTGTACCAAAACTTGAGCCTAAATCATGGGAATATCACAATACCTGGCTTACGCAAGTTTCATTTGATACTTTATCCAGATATGGTTGGTTTGACCAACAGGCACCTATTAATACGAACCAAATTGTAAGGTCTGTTAATGGACACTGGGCAGTAGGAGATAACGGATTGGTGCTTGGAAGGAATACGGATTTTTCATGGTCTGACAAATCATCCTCTTTAAGTTCTGCTGGTATCAATCCAGCTGATTGGGATTTCCAAGGAGTGTGTGAAATACCTAATTCTCCAAATAACACCATATTTATCGTCGGAGTAAATAAACAAGTAAGTGTGAATGAAGCGTATGGAGCTATTTCTTCCCAACCTAGAGGAATTATATTGCGAAGTTTGAATGGTGGCTCCTCATGGGATTGTATAAACTCAACATCCCTTGTGTCTTCATCGATTCCATACAATCTTACATTTTTCTGTGTAGATTTCGCAGATGTAAATAATGGATATATAGGGGCTTCTGAAGGGTATGTTTTAAAAACAAACAACGGAAGTAATTTAGGAGGAGCTACGTGGGCAGCAGTACAACAACCTGTCCCTTATGCAATAAATGGGGATATAAAAACCCTTTCCGACTGTGTCAGAAGCATATGGGTTGACAAAGCTAATTATCAGTATGTTTGGGTAACTATGGACAATCAAGGAAGAGATGAGACAATGACAACGAAAAATACCGGCATTGCCCGAACAACAGATGGAGGAGCGACTTGGAATAGAATGGATGCAACAAATGCATGGACACTTTTTGAGAATGAAGAGCCTTCTCATCCGGATGGATGGAGTGTCGCTGACTGGGATTTTGGGAACGGAACTCCTGTAGAATGGTATGATGTAAGGCATGCAAACTTCGGAATTTCAGGGAAAGAAAATGACCCTGCTACTTCTTGGATAGGAATATCTACGGGAAGCGTAGGAAAATACAGTTCTCCATCATGGGCTAAAGAAAATATAGATGAAATTATTTCAGGAAGAGCAATGTTCCCGACATGGATTATGAATGTTTGGCATGAAAATCTGGGGATAGAGGGAAGACGATTTTATGTCGGAACATCCGATGTTATTTATAATGCTGAAGGTCCAACTCGGGAATATTTTCTGAAGAATGATGACCTTTATAGCATATATTGTAAAGGAAATATAGGTTGGATGTCCTGGGCTGGAGGGAGACACCCGGTTCCTGCCGGATCTTACGAGACAGGAACACTTCTTGGTAGATACTACGCTCCTTCCTTAGGAAAGGTCTTTGTTTTCAGTGACGATCAAAAAGTCAGAATAAGTTGGATTACTGAAAAAGAATCTTGGTTGGATATAAGTAGTGGTGCAAGTGATATTATAGACCATTATGAAGTGTGGCGCAGCGTATGCGAAGAAGGCCCTTACCATTGTTTAACAAATAATATCACTCCATCAAATGCTGAACCTAACTATAATTATTATACCTATTTGGACGATAAGGTAATTTGGGATACACCTTACTACTATAAAATTAAAATCGTTTGGAAAGACAACTCAGTATCACTATTAAGAAGGCCAGTACTTGAAACGCGTGCGTTTAAAGCTACTCCCTATAATCTTCCCTGGGTATCTGTTCCTGCCCCAAACGTACCGATGTTTTTAGTTGCATTAGGTGAGCATGGGGAAGAAAGTAAAGATGTTTTAACATGGCAAACTACAGCAAGCATGAAATATTGGATTTATCGTTCAGAGATAAGTCAAAATGGCCCATTTGAATATATTGATGAACTCTCTGGGACAGGAGGATCGGTATATTATAAAGATAAGACAGGTGAAATTGGAAGGACTTATTTTTATAGAATTCGTGCGGTTGACGATAATAATCCTTCTGATCTCTGTGACGATATGCCTTCGGATTTTTCCAATTATAACACAACTCTAGCTGTAAATAATGCCATTCCTCCTCGAGTAACAAACCTTAAAGGGCAATCCCAAACTCTTACATCTCCGAATCAAAAAATTTACCGTCTTGTATGGGATCCGATACCATTCACTGGGGCAAGTTCTTCTGCTTACGAACCCTATCTTGGTGGCTATTGGGTTTGTCCTATAGGAAGAATGGTGGGACAAAAAGCAACTGCAAATTATTATCTTCAATCATTCGCTCCAATTCAAAGGACATGGTATGAATATTTAGAAAAAAATCCTTTCCATCAGGACATTACTTTCTTTGTCTGTGCAATGCATAGGTCAGGACAAATGGGACCATGGAGTCTTAAAAAAACTGTTTCTAAATATAAAAAGTTGTATTATGCAGATTGTACAAATGGCAGTGATATGAACCCAGGCACTGAGGGACAACCTTTTGCAACTATTCAAAAAGCTGCTAGTGTATTAAAAGCCGACGAAGCAGTTGCCGTCAGAGAAGGCGTATACCACGAAACAATAACACCTTATAATTCAGGTTATCCTGATAGTGGTATTATTGCATATATTGCAGTTCCGGGAGAAAGAGTAGTAATTACTGGTGACAATTCTCGAGACTATGGATTTAATGTAAATGGAAAATCTTATATTTCTATCTGTGGTTTTGAAATAAAAGACTGTAATGAAGCAGGGATATTGTACTCAAATGCTCCTCATGGAGAATTATGGGGAAACACAATACATCACAATGAAACAGGTATAAAAGCAGAAAATTCTTCCCTAATGGGAAGAGAGAATACAATAATAGCTAATGACATCGGGGTATCCACTAATTCAGCTATAGGGTTCAACTTTGGGAACATAAATTGTCAAAGCGCAGAGTATACTCCGGGAAATAATAGCATCTATAGCAACGCAACATGGAACTTTTTAAATCAAGCTGGAGACAATATATTAACTCAAAATAACTACTGGGGAATTAATGACTCGGCTACTATAGCAAGTACTGTTTCAGGTCCTATTACTTTTATGCCGATAAAAACTATTCTACCTCTTGATTGGAAAGTGCAAGTCAAAGCCACGGCAAGTTTCGGTAATGATACTTCTAATTATGCAGGCGTAATTGGAGAAGCTTCCGACAGCTGTGATGAAGGATATGATATTCCAAAATATTCCATTCCACCTTCTAATTATGTATATCTTTATTTCCCGCATTCCGAATGGAATCATCCATTGGGAGATAAATTCTGTCAGGATGTCAGGAAAACACTTGACCTTACGGATTCCACAATGGTATGGAATTTTGAAGTCAATACGGATAAATCAAACGAAAATATAACACTTAACATTTTACCGTCCGATGTGCCTTCGGGATACGGCATATATTTGCTTGATCTTGGAAATGGGGCTACACAGAACTTACGTACTAATCCGAACTATGTTTATAACTCCGGAGCAGGCGGAGTGCGTCACTTCCAGTTAAGTGTAGGACTTGGCGGAACGAATCATGGCGGAGCTGACTGGGTTTGGACGACCGACAGCACAAGACTCGTTTCAGGCAGACATTACAATATCGGTTTATTTAAGATAAATTCAGGTGCTACGATGAATAGTGTTGCATTCAATGGCACTGACTCTACTACCGGTATCATAGACGTAGAAGCTCAAACAATGCAACTATTAGGCACTTTAAGCTCTACAGGCAAAGGGAATCCAAAAGCCAGCGGACCGGGAAAAGGCTCAAATGGTACAAATGGCGCGGGAGCAGGCGGTGGAGCATGCTGTGGGCAAGGCGGTTTAGGAGAAACGGAAATATCGGGTGGAGTTGCTTATTCAGATACTCTTTCTCCAATGTCTTACCTTGGCTGTGGTGGTGGAAATGGCAGCTCTTATTCGGCTTGGGGTGGAGCAGGTGGAGGAAGAATTAAACTCTCAACAGCCACATTAACACTTTCAGGAAAAATAGAATCGAATGGAACAGACGGAGAAGCAGGTGGCTCATCTTATGCCGGTGGTGGCGGTGGAGCAGGGTCAATTTATATAATCTGTGATTCTATTTCTGGAAGCGGAATCGCGGAAACAAATGGAGGAGATGGCGCATATAGAAGCACAGCCCAAGGTGGCGGTGGTGGCGCAGGTTATTTAAGAATTAATTACAGAAATTCATCTTTTAGCGGAAAGTTATTAGCAAACGGAGGAGTTGGAGCAGGATCAATATATCCTGATAGAGCACAAGATGGACAGAGCGGGATAATAAAAGTAGTTCAATCCAATGGAAGCGTGGAATTGCTTGTTTCTCCGGTTAATACGATAATAGGTTCACATGACAGGCTTTCATTTGTTAATGGAGCGAATTTCAGTAATGTGAAATTCCAGCTTGATTCCGGAGATTCCCTATTAGGCAATGCTTCTATTACGGCAAATGAGATAACTGTCAGTTCAGGAGCAGTAATAAGTGCAGATAAAAAAGGTTACTTAACATCAAACGGAACCGGCAAGGGCACAAACGGCGTAAATGGAGCGGGTGCCGGCGGAGCTGGGTATGGAAATACAGGTGGAAACGGAGAAAGCGGAATATCAGGTGGAGTTGCTTATGGTGAAGCAGATTCTCTTAATCCTACATCTCTTGGTTCAGGCGGAGGCTTTGGGGATAACTATACAGTAGCCCCGGGAGGTTCCGGTGGAGGAAGATTAAAACTTTCAGCAAATGTGATAACGATTGATGGAATAGTTTCAGCAAATGGAGAAGCTGGATATAAATATTCAAGCGGGTATGCAGGTGGTGCTGGAAGCGGTGGCTCAATTTTTATAAGCTGTGATTCATTAAAAGGAGAAGGAAACATAGAGGCAAATGGAAATGACGGAGCAAATAATACACAGGCAGACGGTGGTGGCTCGGCTGGTGGAAGAATTGCGCTTATAAGAAATGTAGAGACTTTTACGGGAAATGTTTTGGTAACTCATGGGGTAGGCCCCGATAATGCTACAGATGGTGGAGATGGAAAGATTTGCAGAGGCGAACTTGGAAGCGGCGGACCACAAGGAACTATCTCTAAACCGCTTGTTTTCAAACTCTATCAGAATTATCCAAATCCATTTAGGAACAAAACGACGATTCAATATTCACTACCGAAAACAAGCAAAGTATCTTTGAAACTCTACGACCTTACAGGACGATGCGTAAAAACTCTTGTAGAAGGAGAAAGATTGCCCGGCTATTACAAAGAAACGCTTGAATCAAAGAACTATCCAACGGGTATTTACTTTGCGAAATTCAATGCTGGTGAATACAAAGAGACAAAGAAATTGATTTTGATGAAGTAGGAAGCAAATAAGTCAACTGAAGCCCTCCCCAACGATGAGGAGGGCTTCTTAATTTTAAAAATAATTTGTTTATTTTTCGGATTTTTTGAGAAATAAGTTGCAAAAAGGTAGATTTTAAAGTATATATAATTATATAAGAGCAAAATATATGAAATTTTTTATAGGTATTTTATTAGGAAATATTGTTTTTTTATCCCCCATATATCCTTTGGAACTGCACAATCTGGAACTGCTGCAGACAATAACAGAATTGGATTCCACTATAGTAGGCAGTAGTTTTGGATGTGGACTTTCTTCCGGAGATATAAATGGAGATGGATACAGTGATATTTTTGTAGGGGGAAGAATGTATAGTACCATAGACACAAATATTGTTATCCAATATTATGTATGCGGTTATTATGGGGGACAGTCTATGGATTCAATCCCGGATATAATTTTCTTAGGCCCATATGATCCCGGAGAGTCCTTTGGACATGATATAGAGATAGGAGATTATAATGGGGATGGGTATGATGACATAGCAATAGGGGGAGGAGAAGTTTGGGTATACTTAGGTGGAGTTTCTCCCGATACAATATGTGATTTCAAACTATTCGGACGCAATGAAGGGAAATTACCGCCACAAATGGGAGATTTGAATAATGATGGGTATGATGACATAATAATTGGAAATCCAAGTTTAGGCCCGGCAGGAGGAAGAGTAGATATATATTTCGGCAATTCTTCCTGTGATACAAACCAGCATATCACTTTAAATGGAGAAGCTAGTTTGGGGTGGTCTTTATCAAGTGGATACGATGTAAATAATGATGGGTATGAAGATTTATTAGTATCCGATTTAAATTATGGTAGTATGAGAGGAAAGGCATACATTTATTATGGTGGCAATTCTATGGATACTATTCCCGATGTTGAAATGTTAGGAAACGGAGGAGATTTTGGAGAAGATGTCGCATTATTACCTGATTTAAATAGCGATGGATTTGATGATGCTTGTATCGGAATTCCTTTTGCATACGATACAGTTCTTGCATATTGGGGTGGGAATCCAATGAATAACAAAAAAGATATAATTTTTGCAGGGGATGCATTCCCTTATCCCTTAGGAACTTATTATGGATATACCATTGCGGGTATAGAAAATGTTCTTTCATCTGGAGAAAAAGCTTTAGTTATCGGAAGTTGTCATTATCCTGCTGGTTGTTATAATGCAAAAGGCAAAATTTATGTATATTTAGGAGGAATTTCCGTTGATACTATAACAGAAGCTTATGCAATAGGGACAGATAGTTTACAACAAATAGGCTGGACTGTCGCAAATGCAGGGGATGTAAATGGAGATGGCGCAAATGAGATTATGTTTTCAAACTATGCAAATGATATTTATTATAAACCAAATAAAGTCTGGGTTTGCAAATACACAGGGCCGGGAATAGAGGAGAAATCAAAATCTCAAATCCTAAATCCTAAATTACAAATTTCCCGCAACCCATTTGTACAATCAACCGTTATAAATTATCAATTGCCGACAAAAAGCAAAGTCTCTTTAAGAATCTACGATGCAACTGGCAGAACAATTAAAACTCTTGTCAACGAAGAAAAGGAAGCTGGCAGTTATAATCTAATTCTAAATGCAAAAGGCTTATCCACAGGCGTTTATTTTATGAAATTTACTGCAGGCACTCATAAAGAAACCCAAAAGCTAATTTTGATAAAATAACAAGCCCAAACTTTTCACAAAAATATACTTTTTTACTAGCAACACGTTAACAAATAAAGAGAATGTTAAGCCCCTTTATCAAAAACGCTATCCCCTAAAATACCCCAATATGGAAAAATGTCCATAAATATAGATATTTGCAAATGCTTTTCTCTTGCCAAACAACAAAATGATAAATATGTATAATTTATTATGCTATGAAAAAAGCGAAAAATAAGCAAAGGTTGATACATAACTTATATTATCGGAAGTTGAAAAAACTTAACTAGGGGGATAAGAATGAATGATTATAGCATATCCGAAGACATAGATGTAATATTATCCTATAATTTTACCTTTGGTCCACAATTAGAATATCCTAGAAAAGAAGCTATAGAAAGAATAGTAACAAATTGCTTGTATACTCTCCAAGAAACTTATCCAGAAGGCGCTTCAATAGAAACAATAAGAGAAAAGATGAGAAACGAATGTCCCGTCCAGTTAAGAACTTCACAAGTTTCAAGTAGTATTGAATCTCTTTTAAAAAAAGATATTATATTATCCAATAAACAAAACGGGCGAGATTATTTTTTAATAAAAGAAAAACAAAAAATAAAAACACAAATAAATGAACGGGGAAACATATTAAATAGATGTGTTGAAAAAATAATTACTCGAATTAGAGAACGTTATTCATTAATTACTTCCTCTCAAATAAATACCGTATCAACATTATTTAAAGAATTTATTGTGTTCGTTTTTTCCCAAATTGGGCAACAAAGCGCAAAAATGATGTTAGGTAATTTTTCCAACAAAGATATCTTATATTCATCTCAAATAAATGACAAACTTAATCAAAGACTTTCTTTTTTCAAACTCACTAATCCAGAACTTATATCTGTTATAAAAACTGAATTTTATAATTTTTTTCAAGGCTCAGACCCTGTATATAGTTCTCTTAAATTCTATATGACCCAAAACTTTTACATATTAAAATTATTAGGAATTGACCCTAAATCCAGAGTATTATCCAAAAATGCTTTTAATAATTCTTATATTTATTTAGATTCAAATGTTATTATTACAGGGTTGCTAAGTGAAGCTGAAATGTCCCGTTCTTTCCAAGAGTTTTATAAAATATCCCAAGATATAGGAATTTCTCTTTATGTTTCGGAAGTTACTAAAAAAGAAATTAAAGATGTAATCAAATATCAACGAGGCATTTCAGATACGTATGACAATATTCCAACTACTATGGAAGATCAGATTCACAACGCTTTTTATGAAGTATACAAGAAATCGAAAGAAAAGGATCCAACCTTTACGATTGATAAATTGTTTGAACCTTTTGAAGATTTAGAAAATACGCTAAAGGATAAATTTAAAATTTGTATTGAAGACGATATCCTTTATGATACAATTCTAAAAGATAAAGATATAGAAAGGATAAAAAACATACTTCAAAAGAAATCTAAAGAGATAAGAAAAAAAGAAAAAAAAGATGGAACTTTATTGCATGATGCATTTCTTTTTTTACTTATCAAAAACAAACGGGAAGAAAAATCTGAAACGTGGTTTTTAACTTTAGACACCTCTCTGCCCCCAGCAAATAAAATGATTTTTGAAAATGAAGCGAATCCTTCATGTTTTACATTAGACAGTTGGCTACAGTGTATATCTCCCTTTGTACCTGAAAATTCAATAGAAAATTTTTCTTCTGTGTTCAGTGGAGTATTAGGATCAGAGTTTTTTTCATTTGAACAAATTTACGATATAGAAGATTTTAAATTCTGGACAGATATAGAAGTAGATATAAAAAAATGGCCGGAATCAATAATCAGAGAGTATACTCAATTAATTAAAAATGAGATTCGTAAAGGCCGTCCATATAATGAAGAATTAAAAAAAGAATTAACTTATAAGTTATCGAAAAAGTTAAATGGAATAGAAGAACGTTTTTCACAAGAAAAAATTACGAATAATAATGAAGATGAAAAAAAGGCATTGACAGAAAGCGTAACAAAACTAACACAAGCTTTGAAAACAGCGACAATACGTGCAGAAGCATCAGAAAAAAACTTGCAAGAAGAAATCAATAAAATGCCTGATACTGTACAAAAAGAAGTAAAAAAGATTCTAGATAAAAAGCAAGAGGAGAGACGCGTTAGAGTAAAAAATACTATTAACATAATATTGGCATGGGTTTGGACAATATCGGTAATTGCGACATTAATACTATGTTTAAAATATCTTGGTAGTAAAAAAACGTGGAATATTCTTGGACTTATCGTTATTGCTGTTGAAATAGGGACATACTTTTTATGGAAGCCTTTGAAATTTTTATTAAAAAAACCATCAAGATAGTCTTCTCTCAGTAAATGATTCTTTGTTTATTCGTTTTTCACTATTTTTTAATAGGAGGTAGCACAAACTACCTCCCCTCCCACACATTAACCGACGAAATAATCCACCACACTGCCTACACCCTTCAATACGACGAAAAATATGAACAGGCAGACTGGGTAGCATACAAACTGACAAAAGAAATGGTGAAAAAACCTGCAGTCAAAAGAACAAACAAGTTCCGTGCAGATCCTTTGGTAAAAACAGGCTCTGCAAAGCCATCAGATTATGCAAAATCAGGTTACGACAAAGGGCATTTGTGCCCAGCAGGAGATATGGCATATTCTGCAGGATCAATGTCAGAATCGTTCTATATGTCAAATATGAGCCCTCAGATGGCAGGATTCAATCGAGGCATATGGAAGCGTCTTGAAGACAAAGCAAGGGCATGGGCGAGAGATAATGACGAAATTCACATAGTTACAGGACCAGTACTGAAAAGATGGACTCCCTACAATAGGAAAAGACAAGGTTGCAGTGCCAAAATACTATTATAAGGTTATCCTTGACTATGACGAGCCTGAACTCAAATGCATCGGGTTCGTTTTGCCCAATAAATCATCAACTAAGCCATTATCGTCTTATGCTGTTACGATAGATTCTGTGGAGGTTTTGACAGGGATTGATTTCTTCCCGGCACTTCCTGATTCACTGGAAAATGCTATAGAGGGGAAGGTGGAGAAGGGGAAGTGGGGATTGTGAAAAAGTGGTAACAACGGGGTCTTGACAAAAAGGATAGTTAAGTTAAGTTCAGCTATGAACGAGTTAGACTATATTTTGTTTGATGAGCTTTTTGTATTATTAAAAACTTTATGATAAAGTATAGGAGGAAAACTAAAATGGATTGGATATCTGTAGTCATCGAAGAATACAAAACAGTCAGAGAAGAAAGCTTAACATCAATGCAAACACAACAATCTGTCTTACATTACGGCACAACGACGTTAGGTATAATGGTAGTGGCAGGTTTTAATGTATGGGATAAAGCATGGTTACCAGAGCTAATATTTTTAGTTTTTGTGCCTTTGGTTAGTTATTTGGTATTAATTACCTGGACGGGGGAGGTTGCAAGAATGATGCGTGCTGGGAGATTTCTTGCCAAACTTGAGGGAAAGGTCAATCATTTTTTCAAAGAAAAATCTAACGCTTTAATGTGGGAAAGTTGGTTGAGGGAAAATCAACCAGACGGGAAAACGCCACAATTAATTTGGAATTATAAAGCCATTATTAGTCTTTTTTTATTGATAGCCTTCTTAGCAATAGGGGTCGGGCATTTTAAAATACACAAGGTTACTTTCATATATTACAGTTTCAGATGGATTATAGATGGAATTGAAGCTTTTGTCTTTTTCGGAGCAATTTTTTTTGTGGGGGAACAAGTAAAACGATTTAGATAAAGTGGAATTACTGTTAAGATATCTTAACCGAATGTCAATCAACTACATAACCCTATTAGATATTCAAAAAGGGACACACGAAGAAAACAGAATAGTCATAATCCAATGCAAAAATTGCGAAGACCAGAAAATTGGTAACCACATAGATTGGATAAAAGACCATATAAAGAATCCGCAAGGTTGTCCCCTGCACAAATGTTCCTCTTGCAATGCAGATACGAAGCTGAAAGGGAACGCTTTAGAGAAAATTAAGGAAACATTAGAAATATAAGCATGAAGCGAAAACTTGATAAAATATATTCAAAAGAACTCAGGAAATACAAGAAAAAACTGTTAAATGCTTCCAAAAGAATCCGGACAGGACTTGAATACATAGAGAAAAATTATACAAAAAGAAATTTATCATTGGAAAGAATTGCATCTTACGCCAATATGTGTTACAAGAGTTTCTCATATCTCTGGGGAAATACGATGAAAGTTAGTCTACCGCAATTTATAAATGACATGAGGGTTGCAAAAGCAAAAAAATTGCTTGTAAAAACAAAAATTGAATCTAAATATATTGCAGAAAAAGTGGGGCTTGAAGATACAAATTTCTGCAGAATCTTCAAAGACAGGGAACATACTACACCTCTAGAATACAGAAAAAAACACAAATTACGTACTTTTAAGTCCTCTAAAAAAAAGATTAATTAGAAGCTATTTCAGTTTCTTAAGTATCTGTTCTGCACAGTATTTACCGGACAACAGCATTCCTCCAAATATAGGTCCCATTCGTGGTGAGTCATAAGCAGCATTTGCCGCCATTCCTGTTACCCATACTCCCGGGAACACTTCTTTCGTATTTTTAATAAGAGATTTTTCTCCAACTTCCGCCCACATTGAGCGTTCTCCTTCTATTCCACCGGAAGGAGTTGACAGCTTTTTTCCCGATTTTCTCTCTATAACTTTTAGAACCTCCGTCGGATGTCCGGTTGCCTCAATTACGTATTTTGACCTTATAGTTAAAGGATCAACGTGTAAATTAGCAATCTGTGTTGCGCTCCAGTTTAATACAAGCCCTGTAACTCTACCTTTTTGCAACATAACATCTTCTACGGATATCAGATTGAATATTTGTGTTCCTGCTTTTACTGCTGCGCGTGTCAAGCTACTCACAGTTTCTACGGAACTTGCAGTATAATAGCCCTGTTTCCATTTTTTTGTATCAACATCAAATTCTTCCAGTATTTTCTTACCTTCTTCCTGGACTACAATTTCATTAAACATCATACCGCCGCCCCACATTCCACCGCCTACCGAAAGATGACGTTCGAAAAGCGCTACTTTTTTATGTTTTCTGGCAAGATAAAAGGCAGCAATAAGTCCGGAAGGGCCTGCGCCTGCAATGGCAACGTCTACGTCAAGCGAGGCAATCAACTTTTTCATATATCTTTCTATGATTGCTTCTGAAATTTTTATATCATCTAATTGCATTTTTCTCCTTTATAATTTCTCGATCAACTCTTTTAATAATTTTCTATGACAATACTCATCGGATTTTTCCCAACAAAGCAAGCTTACCACCTTTTTCTCTGACAACTCAGCTATTTTTTTTATTGATTGCCGTTTTTCAGTATCTTCCATTTCCCGCCTGTACCTTTTTTCGTACTCTATCCAGTTAATCCTGTGCTCAGTCCAGTCATTCAACAGCTCTGTGCTTGGTCCCAGTTCTTTTATCCATCTATCTACCTTATCCTTGGAAACCCCTCTTGGCCATTTTCTCATAACTAATATTCTTATCCCATCTTCCGGGACGTTAGCCTCATAAACTGATTTTGTTTTCAACATATCTTATTTTTCTGTATTTTGTTATTCGTTTTCCTTTTCCTTTTCTTCTGTTGTTGAATCTATGAACTCTATTACTCTTTTCTCAATGTTATCTCGTATTTCCCTAAATTCTTCTACGGTTTCCCCTTTGGGTGCCGGGATTTCCCATTCAATTCTTTTCGCTCCCGGATAGAAAGGACAGACATCTTTACATCCTATCGTAATGATGTAATCAAACTTTTGGATTAATAATGGCCCCAAACCTTTTGATATTTGAGATGACATGTCTATTCCTTTTTCTTTCATAACTCTTACTGCAATCGGATTAACCACTCCCGAAGGGCTTGAACCTGTGCTATAAGCATCCACTGCATCAACAGCATACGCTTTTGCAAATCCTTCCGCCATTTGACTGCGGCAAGCATTCTCTATACAAACAAAAAGTATTGTCTTTTTTTTCATTTTATCCCTTTTTTTACCCTTGGTATTTATTTTATTATAAAAATGTTTAGCGTCAATAAAAAAGTATATTCTGGTTCCAGACAACAAGTTTTTCCCGAAGAGTGAACTCGAGTTCAGGTTTTAATTGGTAGTTTTTACCCAATTTGCACAAGTTTTATTCTCAATTTTTTGATTCACAGAATAAATGAAAAAAGTTGGCATTTAAAGATTGACAAAGATAGGTTTTAAGAATATTTAAGTATAAAGATGCTTGTTGATGAAATAAATAGGAGGTAAGATGAAAAAATTAAATGTCCTGATAGCATTTACAATAACATTTCTGAGCCAGCATGTATGGGCGACGTTATCAGTAGTTGACAGTATATTATTAGGTCCCAACGCATTCGGGCCGATTGCTGTTGATGTAAATCCAACGACAAATAAAATTTATGTGGCTGATAGCAGTGGCAACGTTTCGGTAATAGATGGAGACAAAAACACATTAATTGCCACAATAGACGTCGGGGTAGAACCCCGGGGAATATGTGTAAACCCGGCGACCAATAAAATCTATGTGGCAAATGGATTTATTAGCAACAACGTTTCAGTAATTGACGGGACAAACGATTCAGTTATAGCCACGGTAGCTGTAGGGACTTACCCCTGGGCAATATGCGTAAATCCAACGACCAATAAAATCTATGTTGCAAATTATTCCAGCAATACTGTTTCGGTAATTGATGGGACGAATAATTCAGTGATTGATACGATAGCTGTTGGCAATAGTCCCAGGGGAATATGCGTAAATCCGACAACAAATAAAATCTATGTGTCAAATTATAACGGCAATAATGTTTCAGTGATAGACGGGACAAATGATTTAGTGATTAAGACCATAGCTGTGGGGTATAATCTTAATCCTTATGGAATAGGTGTAAATCCGGCAACGAATAAAATCTATGTTGCTGTTTATAATTTTGATAATGTTTTGGTAATTGATGGGACGAAAGATTCAGTGATTACTAATGTAGACGTAGGAAATTTTGAATATCCCAGGGAGATATGTATAAATCCCGTAACGAATAAAATCTATGTTGCAACGAGAAGCCTGGCTTCAGTAATAGATGGAGCAAAGGATTCGGTTGTTGCTTACATAACTTGTACAGGTTCCAGAGGAATATGCGTAAATCCAACAACAAACAAACTCTATGTGACAAATGGACCGAATAATAAATACGTTTCGGTAATTGACGGAACGAATAATATGACTATGCTTAGCGTAAATATTAGACCTGATCCTTATGGGATATGTGTAAACCCGACAATAAACAAAATATATGTGGTAAATAGCGGGTATAATAATATTCCGGTAATCCAGGGCGTACAGGTGATTGATACAATATCAGGTGGTCTTAGCAATCCTTTCAAAATATGTTTAAACCCTGCGACAAATAAAATCTACGTCTTGAATAACGATTCTACCATTTCGGTAATTGATGAAACAACTTATTCAGTGCTTAATACGATAATTGTTGGGTGTCATCCCTGGGGAATGGATATAAATCCCTCAACTAATAAGATTTACGTAACAAATGTTGATTGGGAGATGTACGGTTATGTTTCAGTAATTGACGGGGGAAACGATTCGGTAATTGCTGTATTATCGAGTGGATACGGCTATCCGGATGTATGTGTAAATCTGGTGACAAATAAGGTTTACGTAACAAATTATAATACTTCCAGTATTTCAGTGCTTGACGGGACAAGTAACAATGTTGTTGATAACATAGTTATTGGGAGCGCGGTTGGCAGAATGTCTGCAAATCCGGTAACGAATAGAATTTATGCGACGAACGGTAATAACATTTTTGTAATTGACGGGACAAGTGATTCGGTGATTGATACTATAGCAGTTGGAACCGGTTTTTCCAATGTATTTGCGAATTCCGTAACAAATAAGATATACGCGGTTAATTATTCCAGTGATAGCATTTTAGTTATTGATGGGACAAGCAATTCAGTCATTCAAGCATTACAGGTAGGAGAAGGTCCAATATGTATGGCAGTTAATCCAAATGACAGTTTGATATATATGAGTTGCCAGAATGCAGGCGGAATCTGGGTATTTAAAGATGATGGAATAGGAATAGAAGAATCCAAACTCGTAGGGACAGATTATAATCTGTCCGTTTCCCAAAACCCATTCTCTAAATCAACAGTTGTCAAGTATTTCATGCCCATTAGAACTCAAGTTATATTAAGCGTTTACGATATTTCCGGCAGTTGTGTAAAAACATTAGTTAATGGGGAAAAAGCGACGGGGAGTTATAGCGTCAATTTGAGGGCAAGCGATTTATCATCGGGAGTATATTTTGTGAAGTTTATTGCCGGGGACTACAAAGAAACTAAGAAATTAATATTGATGAGGTAAAAGCATCGAAAGGGAGGTAAGAAAAATGGAAAATACACTCTATGTGGGTAAATATAAAGTACGTGAAGAAGGTATAATAAAGCTTCCAAAATCAAAGTTAATAGTATTGAGCAAATTTCTCAGTGACAAGAAAATAGGACAAATGAAATATACCGGGAAAACGGATACAAAAGGTAAAAAACTTTTTGAGGATGATAGAATTACAATAGTAATAGAAGATACAGATTTTTGGCCATGTATAAGCAAGATGGATTTGAAAGAGGCTGAGAAATTTAGAAATGCTTTAACTGAGGTAATAGAATATAAGAAAAAAGGGCGGCGTCCCCAACTTATAAAGACAGTATAAGCAACTAACCGAAACCCTTCTGGAAGGGGTTACAATATCAAGAGTAATCAGCACTTTAACATTTCCCGCCCCGCGCTAATGGATCCGTGTCCGTTCAGTCCCTAATTTACAATAACCTAACTTTTGCTTAAAAACCCTTTAATATACAGCTTTTTAAGACAATCCCTTTTGAGTAAATTTTAGAGATTCGGATAAAAATGGCAATTCGGTGGAGTTGCCTTTTATTTTTGGTTTCCCGGTGTTTTTGTCTGTTTTGCCTGATTTTGTTCTCAAGTTGGCACAGAAATTTTATATACTTTGATTGACGATTTTATTAAATGGAGTTGCATAGAGGGGTGGTCACCATGTACCTACCTCAGTCACAAACTTTCCTGTTTTCCCTTGACAAAAAATTTCAATACACATAAACTAGCACCCTAACAATTTAACGGATTATTTTATTACCCACTATTTGCGGGAACGGGGAAAAAATGAGAAAAGTTACAATCTTCTTTTTGTTGGTTTTTGCGACAGCGCAAACTTATGCGCAGAGTTATCAAATCAGTTTTGCAGGAACAGGAGCAAGCACGACTGTTGATTCGGTAAAAGTAGAAAACCTGACACAATGCACAAGTTTAAATCTTAGCGGAAGCGATACATTACATCTTACAGCGATAGGAATAAACGAATCGGATTTAAATACCGTTCCGGATAATACTATACAGATATATCCGAACCCGATGACAGGCAATTGTTCAATAGATTTTGAAGTCCGCCTCAGGCGGAGCAAAACAACTCTTAACCTATATGATATAACAGGAAAAAGAATTTTGCAATCGCAGGCATTATTATCAAAAGGACATCATACTTACAACCTGAGCGGACTTAGCAGCGGTATATATCTTTTGAAAATAAAGTCAGACGACTATTCCTATATGACAAAAATAGTAAGCAATAATTTATTCCGACTGGGGCGAACTGAAATAAGATATGTTGGAATAACGTCAAGTATAGATAAACAAAACACAGCTTCAAATACAACAAAGACGAAAAGTGCAAAAAGTGATAAATCAGTAATAAATATGCAATATACCACAGGCGATAGATTGAAGATAACCGGGAAATCAGGGATTTATCGCACCATTTTTATGCTCGTACCAACACAAACCCAAACCGTGAGTTTCAATTTTATTGATTGCACCGATGCAGACAGCAATCATTATGCTGTAGTTCAAATAGGCACACAGGTATGGATGGCAGAAAATCTTAAAACCACTAAATACCGCAATGCTTCAAGTATACCGAATGTTACTGAGAGCGCCCAGTGGGATAGTTTAACGCCCGGAGCGTATTGTAATTATGGTAACAATACAGCCGAAGGCGATACTTATGGTCGTTTGTATAATTGGTATGCAGTAGCAGACAGTCGTAATATGTGTCCCGTTGGCTGGCACGTATCTTCTGATAGTGAATGGACAATTCTTACCCAGTATTTGGGTGTAGGTGTAGCAGGCGGTAAAATGAAAGAAAATTGCACAACGCTTTGGGCAAGCCCAAACACCGGTGCAACCAACGAAAGTGGTTTTTCGGCGCTTCCGGGTGGTTGTCGTAGCTACGATAGTGGTGTGTTCTACGATGTGGGCGCCTACGGTTACTGGTGGGCATCGGAGAACGGTCCTACATACGCATGGTACCGTTACCTGAGTTACGGTGACGCTGATGTGGACTGTGATTACTACTACGAGAGGGCTGGTTTTAGTGTCCGCTGCGTTAAGGATTAATTGATTTTTCCTCTTGCAAAACATTAAGAATACATTGTAGACAATCACAAAGAGACCAAGAAACTCGTATTGATGAAGTGAAACCAAGAGTTACAAATGAAGCCCTTCTGGGAGGGGGTACAACATCAAGAGTAATCAGCACTTTAACATTTCCCGGACCGCGCTCATGGATCCGTGTCTGTTCATTCGCTAATTTACAACAACCTAACTTTTGCCCCGAATTTAGAACAGGATTGTTTAACTTAATTTTTTGATTTTATAGACGAAAGAAAAGTTTGTTTTTAAAGATTGACAAAAATAGGTTTTCGGAATATTAATTATGTGGTATTATCGAGATAGGATTTTAACCAGGAGATATTAATGAATAAAAAAACGTTTTTAAAATACTTTTTAGCGCTTCTGTTGTTTTTACCTGCCTTTGCATTCGGCGGGCAAATCACTAAAACTCTTACTTTTAATGCAAGTGATTTAAAATTCCGAAAAGATAAAAATAAGGGATATGATATAGTTGAAATTAACGGATATGGAATTACTCAAACCGTCGGCTATCCGATGTTGCCCCAAAAAGCTATTCAGGTGCTCATCCCTTATAATGCCGTTATCACGGATGTTGAAGTATTGAACCCCAAAAAAGAAAATATTCCCGGAACATACAAAATATATCCAACACAGCCTCCCCAGCCGGTTTCAGCTAAATTTAAAAACCCGATTAAATGGATAGAGCCCGATTCAAAAATGTATAAACAAAGTTCTCCTTTTCCTGAAAACCTGGTTGAACATTCGCATACTGGTAATATGGGTGGGTATAGGATTGCAAGTTTTCTCGTATCTCCTTTACAGTATGTTCCCGCAAAGAATCAACTTGTCTTTTACTCACAGATGGATATTCGGATTACTTATGAAGAAGATAATGGCATTGCTTCCCAAAAGACGGAGCATCAGAAAAAGATTTTTCAGGACATAATAAAAGAAAAAGTTATAAACCCCGAATTTCTGCCATTATCCGGTCCATTACCTGAAGTTTCCACCGGAACAGTTGAGTATGTGATAATAACTGCCGATTCTTTCGTTCCATCCTTTCAACCACTTATTGACTGGAAAATTAAAAAAGGCGTTCCGTCAAAAATCATTCCTTTGAGTTTTATTTATTCAAATTACTCAGGGCGAGATAACGCAGAACAAATACGCAATTTCATAAAAGACGCAAATACAAACTGGGGGACTATATGGGTATTACTTGGCGGGCAGTGTGATTATGAAAACAAACAGGAAATAGTTCCCAGAAGGGATGTTTGCTATATGAAATGCTGTAATTATAAATACCCTGATGAAGACACCATTCCTTCTGATTTATATTTTTCTGATTTGGATGGGACATGGAATAATGACAATGACTTAACATGGGGAGAACGCCCAATTGATGGAGATACCGTAGATTTGTGTTTTGATGTGTTTGTTGGGAGAGCTCCCGTTCGTACCAAAGTTCAGGTACAAACATTTGTAAATAAAGTTTTAACTTACGAGAAGAATCCGCCTTCCGGATACTTAAATAGAATATTTCTACCTGCAGGAGAGCTTTTCCCTCCGGGAAATAATGGTAATGTTGTCCCGGACACGATAGCCAGCAGGACTCCTGCAGGCTTGCAGGACATAAAGCTTTATGAAATAAACGGTAATTTATCTCAAATTGCAGCAAGGGATACTATTAACAAAGGAGCCGGATTTACCTACTTAGGAGGACACGGGGATGAATTTGCAATATACCTTTATAATGGAGTCTCTAATTCTTATTTAAATTCAGACGTTGTTGATCTTTTAAGTAATGGAAATAAATTAGGCATAGTTACTTCCGCCGGTTGTATGTGTGGAGCCTTTGATTTGATGCCGACATGGTGGGGGCAAGGAGATTGTTTTGCGGAGCATTTCCTTACTGCAACGGGAGGAGGAGCAGTTGCCTCAATTATGAACTCAAGATACGGATGGGGGAGTGGTGATAATTCAATATATCTTTCAGATCAAGTAGATACTTCATTTTACCACGCAGTTTTTATTGATAAGATTAAGCATTTAGGTCAGGCTCATGCGATATCAAAAGATAATTTCATCCCTAATGTATGGTGGTATGGTTATTGGCCATGGGTTCTATATGAATTAAATCTCTTTGGTGACCCTGAACTTCCAATGTGGACAGATGAACCCAAAAATTTAAATGTTACTTATAATGCTACAATACCCCAGGGACCAAACGATTTTACCGTAACGGTAAAAAATGCAGGCGGCACTCCCGTTGAAAGTGCATACGTATGCTGTATGATGGATACTACAATATATTTAAGGGGATATACAAATTCATCCGGAGTAGTGAATTTTTCCTTCTATCTCCCGGATATAGATACGGTACTGATTACAACTACTGCGTATAACTATCTTCCAAAAGAAGGATATACAAGAACTGTAAGTAGCGGCCCGTACCCTGCTTCTTCAAGATACTTTGTGGACGACGATAGTATCGGCGGAAGTTTTGGGAATGCAGACAGCGCTATAAATACTTCGGAAACCATTCAACTTCCCCTGCTGATAAAAAATTATGGTTCAGCGACGACATATAAGTTAGTAGGCACACTTTCGACTTCGGATACTTTTGTTACGTTGCTGGATACCGTCAAATCAATTGGCACGCTTACTGCCGGTAGTTCCGTTCAGACTCTGCCATATTTATTTAACGTAAAAGCTTCTTGTCCTAACAAACATATTATCAATTTCAAATTAACCTGTAAAGATTCATTAAATAAATCATATCTATCCTATTGTCCGGTCACAACGGCAACTCATTCCGTGTTTATTTCGCCGGTATATCAAAGTTCTTTTGGATTTGCAGAGTGTGTATCCTGGTATAAGGTTGCGGTTAAAAATACAGGTACAACCGCGGACAGCTACAACTTATCGGTAACAAATAATTCATGGCCTACCACCTTTTGGGATTCTACGAAAACACTCCAGATTACTAAAACCAACTCGATAAAAAAAGGTGACTCTGCCAATGTATTTGTAAAACTTAGTATCCCGAGTGGTGCCACTTATGGAAAAATAGATACATTAAAAGTATATGCTACCTCTATTAAATATCCTGAAGTTTCACAGTATGGAAGAATTAAAACTACGGTTAAAAATATTTTTACAGCGCCTTTTAGTGATGGTTTTGAGGGGGGACTTGGGAATTGGTGTTTATCAGGAACTAATAAATGGCGTATTTGTACAGGAACCGGACGATGTGCACCAAATCATAAACCTTATCAGGGAGATTCCCTTATGAATATGACTTGTACTGATACAACGGTTTGGTCTGATGATTATGCCGATATATATTTTAAATTAGCCGGGCAAACTGATATTTTCTTTGACTATTATTTTTATGTTTACGGTCATTATACGCCTCCCCCCTGTGTTTATGTTGATATTTATGATGGAACATGGCATCTTGGTGTCGATTCCGTCAGTAGTTTCGGTACATTATATTGGGATAGGGGGTGTTTGGATTTAAGTAAATATAATATGATAGACCGTTTTATTGCCAGATTTAGATGCCATATAAACAGATCTGACTCTGGGCAGTGGTATCAAAAAACTATTTACGCGGACGAAGTCCGTTTATATAAAGGAGAAATGGGATCTATAGCCGGGACGGTATATGATAAAAAGACATCTTTGCCTATTCCGGGAGCTATTATTATGATTGATGGACGCCAGCCTTTGGGGGACACTGCTGATATAAATGGTCACTATCAGATTAATAGGGTGTTAAAAGGTACGTATAGTTTAACCGCCAGGGCGACTAATTATTTTTCCAAAACTAACTCTAATATTACTGTATCTTTAAATCAAACCTCAACGTCTAATTTCTATCTTACTGTCCCGCATATGGAATTAATCCCTGATAGTCTTGGTGTGGTTTTACCTGCTAACACTATCGGTTCTCAAGGTATCAAGGTAAAGAATACAGGGACGGATACTCTTAAGTTTGAAGTAGTTAGCTCGAAAACAAATTCTCAATTAAAAGGGTTTCCTCTAGATACTATAAGATACGAGAATGGTGGAAATGTGGATGCGAGTACTCATTCTCTTTATGGGGCTAGATTTACTCCCGACTCAATTAAAAAAGTATTTTTTACTTGTGAAGTAAAAGCCGGATTATTTTATATCAGGACGCCCCAAACACAGCTCGATACTATGTTTTTATACGATGATAATAACGGGGAACCGGGCACTCTTATAGAAAAAGTCCCATTTACAGTAGATTCTACGGATTGTTGGTATCGTGTGCCTTTAAGTAAGACATATAAAGATAAAAATGATTTTTGGTTTTATGTATACACAGGAATTAAAAATTATGTAGTGCCGGCTCCAGCGAATAGTGAGGTTGGAAGGTTTAGATACGATAGTGAGCCGGCAACTGTCAATCTTATGATGCGAGCAGAAGTTTGTTATCAAAATTGGATTTACGATATAAGTCCTGCTAAAGATACTGTTCTGCAAAATGATTCAGCTAATATAACGGCAACCTTTGATGCTAATATTGTTGATTTCCCTGATACTACTTATAAATGTTGGTTGAAAATTACTTCAAATGACTTAAACAATCCGACAGTGTTTGTGCCAACAACCTTGACTATTATTGACACTACTTGTCCCCTTTTTGTAACTTCTCCGAATGGAGGAGAAAAATGGACAGAGATGACAACAAAGAAAATTACCTGGTCTAAAGTAGGCTCAAAACCAAATTCTTATAGAATGCTCTATTACTTAAATCCTTATACCACCTGGGATAGCTTAAATTATTCCATAGCGTCTGCCCACCCGTATTCCAATGATTACGATAATACCTGGACAATTTGTAATAGAAAAGCGGATTCAATAAAAGTACATTTCACTAGTCTTACAATATTTGGCGCCGCAGGCGATACTTTGTTTTTAAATGATAAACATAACAATTCAATTGTTAAATATCCAAAAGGTACTTACGGAGCTTTCTGGTCACCGGCAATACCGGGTCATACGGTGAAAGTGAGATTATTTACAGACTATCATTGGACTGCTTACGGATTTGCAATTGATAAATATAAGGTATTCTTTGCCGAAGGAAAGTATGATACTATAGCAAAGAACATTAGCCCCGACAGCCTTTCTTGGAACTGGACCTTGCCGGATACACACTCCACAACCTGCCGGGTTAAGGTGCAGATGCTTAATGCAAGCAATACAGTAACCGTTGAAGATAAAAGCGACGATTATTTTTCAATCGTTAAAGATACGGTTCCTCCTGCAACTTTCAGCCTTGTTTCACCTGCAGATTCTGCGGTTTTTTCAATTTCGAAACCGACTTTTTTGTGGAGAGCATCAAGTGATACGGAAAGCGGGTTTAAAGATTATAAAGTTTATATAGATAGTATTCTTAAACATACGGGTACGGACACAATCTGGACAGCAGATTATAATTTAAACAAGGGAAGCCATAAATGGTATGTAACTGCATCTGACAATGCAGGTAATTCACGCCACTCTAATACAACACGGACAGTTGTTATAGCGAATTCCCCTGGAGATGTGAGACCATCGGCAATTACCGGACTTCCGGATACTGTGTTCCTCGATTCTACCTATTCTCCTAAAGCATATATAATAAATTGTGCGACGGATACTGCTCCGGCTTTCCAAGTTATATGTAAAATTGATACTTCCATAGCCCCTCTTTACAGAGATATGAAAATTAGGGCAACACTTACAAAAGAAAACACATCTTCTACTACTACTGCTTTTTCCGGGAAGAAAAGTCTTGCAATGGCAAAGAGCTACAGCTCTTACATAGATACACAATATGTATCAAATCTTGCAGGAAAAGATACGATTGCCGTTACTTTTGATAATTGGGTAACTCCTTTTGCAAGGAAAGATTATAAAGTCACCATATTTACCAAATTCTTGTTTGATACTATACCAAGTAACGACACAATTTCAAAAACAGTATGTGAAAACAATAACGCTCCCGTAGTTTCAATGCTTCCCGATACAAGTTTCCCGGAAGACGACTCTCTTAAAATAAATCTCGATAACTATGTGTATGATAGCGATGATGCCAAGTCATCTCTTATTTGGAGTTATTCTGTGTACACAAGTAGCAAGTTTAATAATCAAATTATTGCAAGTAACAACCGAGATAGGAATATCACAAAAAGCAGGAGTCTGAAACAGTCTATTTATAAAAATATGTCTAAAGCCCAAACCCACATATTAGAAAATAACACCAGAAAATTAAGTTTGCTCGCTGAGGAATTTATTAATGTTCGTATCGACAGTATTACCCATATTGCTACAATTACCGGTGCTGCTAATTGGAATGGTACTAGAGATATAATTTTTACTGCAAATGACCCCTGGGGGGAAAGCACCTCGGATACTTTATGTCTTACAGTAATTCCTGTTAACGATCCACCCGGGATTGTTTACTCATTCCCTGTTTCTCCTTATACAATGGGATTGCCAGATACGATAAACTTACGTATACATACGGAAGACCCCGACAACGATACTTTACAATATATATGGAGTGTCAATGGTATAATTAATCCTCTTGTTGTTGATACGATATATCAATACTGCAGTACCTCTATTACCACAGATACTATTAAAGTTAAAGTTACAGATAAGGTATTATCAGATTCAAATTATTGGGTTGTTGTTGTTGATACTTCTTCGCCTTCTGTTAATATTGTACATCCGGATAGTGGGGAAATATGGCTTACCGGAGCATCCAACACAATCAAATGGCAAGCAACAGACAATAACAAAATAGATTCTGTATCAATTTGCCTTTCTTTTAACAGTGGTGTTTCTTATCCAAATACAATTGCGCATGGGATAGGGATAGCGAACGACTCTACCTATGTGTGGCCGGTTATTGATACTTTCTCTACTACTTGCAAACTTAAAATTGTTGCATGGGACATTGCAGGCAACATTGGAGAAGGCAGAAATAAGGGTGATTTTCTTATAACTCCCGGGACGAAATGTGACGTTAAGTGTGATAAAGTTGTAGATATCCTTGATATTACCCGAACAGTAGGAATTATCCAGGGATATGGCGAACTGCCAAATCTTTATGAACTGTGGGCAGCTGATGCAAAAGGAGATTCAATAATTGATGTATTAGATATAATATCCATAGTTAAAACTATCCAGAATACTAAATATGGTTTGAGGCATATTTTCAATAGCAATTTTCTATCTAATAAGCTTGTCGGTAAATCTATCCTTAAGAGTTCAAATCTTAAAACTCAGGATACAGCTATGATAAATATATCTAGTTGTCTCGGCACACCGGGTAGTGATAGTAATATGGTTTATATCAATTTGGAAAATTCCATTGGGGTTGCAGGTGTCCAGATAAAAATTGCATATGATACATTGTTACTCAGAGCAAGGGATGCAAAAACAACCCCTCGTTCTAATATGATGAGCATTGATTCCAAAATCGGTACAAACTATATTCAAATACTTCTTTTCAATACGTCTCTCGACACAATCGCTTCCGATACAGGTTCTATCACAGGAATCCCATTTTATGTATCCCCAAATGCTACGCCTGGCGATAGCACATTGTTACATATTGGGGAACTTACTTTATCGGATATAAATGCAAATGCGATACCAAGTCAAGGCATAGATAGTTGGTTTCACTTTAAGGGAATAAATACACAAGAGAAAGTTATGCCCAATAAATACGAATTTTCTGAAATTTATCCGAATCCGGTTGCTACGAAAGTCATTCTAAAATATGCGATTCCTGAATTTGCTCACACGATTCTTAAGATTTATGATATGTCAGGGAAATTAGTCAAAACATTGGTAAACGGGACTGATAAACCGGGCTATTATTCAATAGCATGGAATAGTAGGGATGAGCACGGTAAGAAATTAGCAAAAGGGGTCTATTTTGTTAAACTTGAAGCCGGAAAATACAAGCAAACCAGAAAATTAATTTTGATGAAATAGTGTTAGCAGTCAGGGACAATTGGAAAAAATGGGGTAAAAGTTAATGGAGAAAAAGAAGCAGGAAGTTATACTGTCGATTTAGATGCAAAAAAATTACCCTCAGGTATCTACTTCTCCACCCTCACCGCAGGCAACTACAAATCTACCAAAAAACTCGTCTTAATGAAGTAGAAGAGTATGTACAGTATTTCCCCTATTGACAAAACTGTCAAAAAAGTTCATTAAATTCATCAATGAAAAATTTATTCCTCGCTATAGGAGGAATTATAGTATCTTTTGTTTTTATGGTAATCTTATTCCCTATTTTAATCATATGTGGGATTGTATTGTTTTTTAGTCTCTTCAAAAGAGGAATTGAGATAGATTGAAAGCAAAGGCGCATGACTGGAAATCAGAAAAAGGAAATTCTCGAAGGTTATTGACAGGCAAGAGAAATCGGTGCAATAGCTTGTTTTTAATAATCAACCTGAGTTATTATCTATTTTGATTAGTTTTAATTTAGGTTTATGGGTTTTTATCTCTCTTAGTCACAATCTTAGTCACAAAAATACCCAATTTAGCACAGGATTTTATCCCCTCAATTTTTTGATTCACAATAAGGAATGAAAAAAGTTGGGATTAAAGATTGACAAAGATAGGTTTTGAGAATATTTAAGTGTAAAGATACTTGAGGATGAAATAAATAGGAAAAAACTATGAAAAAGAATGTTTTATTTTATGTGATTTTAGGGATAACATTTTATTCTTCCGGCTTTGCACAATATCCTAATTGGATTAATTATACTAACGGACAAGTTGTCACGGCTATTGCTAATAACGGCAATGAACTATGGATTGGCACTGAGGGTGGACTCGTAAAAATGAACAAAACTACTGGGGAAATGACATTTTATAACCATGCAAATTCTGGGTTACCTTATAACGATGTCAGGGCTCTTGTAATACAGGGAAGTAATATCTGGATTGGCACTGATGATGGTCTTGCAAAGTTTGACGGTACTAACTGGACGGTCTATGATACCTTAAATTCCGGTTTGCCTTCTGGCGGTGTTCATGCTCTTGCAATAGAGGGAAGTAATATCTGGATTGGTACTAATAGTTATTATGGTGGCGGACTTGCGAAGTTTGATGGCACTAACTGGACTGTGTATGACACCTCAAATTCCGGGTTGTCGGATAACTATATCTCTGCTCTTGCAATAGAAGGAAGTGTTATCTGGATTGGTACTGCGGAGGGTCTTACGAAGTTTAACGGAACTACATGGACTGTCTATAACACCTCGAATTCCGGTTTGCCCTCTAAATATGTCCTTGCTCTTGCAATACAAGGGAGCGATATCTGGATTGGTACAAATGGGGGGCTTGCAAAATTTGATGGCACAAACTGGACTGTTTTCAACTCTTCAAATTCCGGGTTGCCGGATGACTATGTTATTGCACTTGCAATAGAAGGAAATATTATATGGATTGGCGCTGATTATGATGGTCTTGTGAAGTTTGACGGCACTACATGGACTGTCTTCAATACCTCGAATTCCGGGTTGCCTGATAATTATGCCTTTGCTCTTGTAATAGAAGGTAGTAATAAATGGATTGGGACTGGTGGTGGTGGTCTTGCGAAGTTTGACGACACTAACTGGACTGTGTTCAACCCCTCAAATTCTGGGTTACCTCGTAACGATGTCCTTGCACTTGCAATAGAAGGGAGTAATAAATGGATGGGCACTATGTTGGGGGGGCTTGCAAAGTTTGACGGTACAACTTGGACTGTGTTTAACACCTATAATTCTGGTTTGCCGTATAACTATGTTAATGCTCTTGGGGTAGAAGGGAGTAATAAATGGATTGGAACTCGGGCTGGTCTTGCAAAATTTGACGGAACTAACTGGACTGTGTTCAACTCTTCAAATTCTGGTTTGCCCGCGAGTGCTGTCCGGACTCTTGTAATAAAAGGTATTAATAAGTGGATTGGAACTTATGATGGTGGTCTTGCGAAATTTGACGACACTAACTGGACTGTGTATGACACCTCAAATTCCGGGTTGCCCAATAACGGTATCACTGCACTTGCAATAGAAGGGAGTAATATATGGATTGGCACTGATTATGGTGGTGGACTTGCAAAGTTTGACGGTACAACTTGGACTGTGTTCAACACCTCAAATTCCGGTTTGCCTGAAAACGGTATCAATGCTCTCGCAATAGAAGATAGTAATATATGGATTGGTACTTCTAATGGTCTTGCAAAGTTTGACGGTACTACATGGACTGTGTTTAACGCCTCAAATTCCAGTTTGCCTGCTAACTATGTAACTGCACTTGCAATAGAAGGGAGTAATAAATGGATTGGCGTTTGGGGTGGGCTTGTAAAGTTTGATGATACTAACTGGACTGTGTTCAGAACCTTAAATTCCGGTTTGCTTTCTAACGGTATCCGTTCTCTTGTAATAGAAGGAGCTAATATATGGATTGGAACTTGTGGTGGTCTTGCAGTATATAATACTACAGGAATAGAGGAAAACTCAAACATCAAAAATCAAAATGCAAAAATAGAAATAGGACAAAATCCGTTTATTAAATCAACAATTATCAAGTATTTCATACCCATTAGAACTCGAGTGATATTAAGTGTTTACGACATTTCTGGAAGTTGTGTGAAGACTTTAGTTAACGGAGAAAAAGCAGCAGGTGTTTATAATACAACCCTCAATTCAAATGAACTAAAAACAGGCGTATACTTTGCGAGACTTACTACCGGCACATTAAAAGCAACAAAGAAACTTATACTAATGAAATAGGAGAAAACTATGAAAAAGCTATTAATCGGAATATTTATGATAGGCTTATTTTCAAACCTCAGTTATGCGCAGGTTGTGCCGGTGGGGATTATACCACTTGGCCCGGCAGTAGGAAACGGAACATATCCTATAGGAGTAGGCGTAAATCCTAATACAAATAGAATATATGTTGCAAATATGGGCAGTAATAATGTATCTGTAATAAATGGTTATACGGATTCAATAATAAATACTATAAATGTTGCGGAAAGCCCTTTTGAAATAACTGTTAATCCCTCAACCAATATAGTATATATTGCACATAGTAACAACGATATTGTCTCCGTAATAAACGGAGCAACCAATTCAGTAGTAGGAACTATAGGGGTTGGAGGACGCCCATTTGATATTAAAGTAAACACAAAAACCAACAAAATATATGTTACAAATGAAGACAGTAACACTGTTTCTGTAATAGATGGTGTTACCAACTCAATAATAAAAACTGTGGCAGTTGGAGCTCAACCAAAAGGTATTGATATAGACTCAAATACTAATAAAATATATCTTGCAAGTACTTATGGTGTATATGTAATAGATGGTTCCGTAGATTCAATAATGGCAAATATAAGCATTTTGGGTGCGGGCATTGCTGTTAATACAGAAACTAATAAGATATATGTTACCAGTGATCATTTCAGCTCTGTTTTTGTGATAAACAGTTTAACTAATTCGGTAATAGATAGTATAAAGGTTGGTGAAATGCCTTATGGAATAGCCATAAACTCAAAAACTAATAAAATATATGTTTCTGATCGGGATTTGTCTAATGTTTTTGTTATAGATGGTTCGACCGATTCTATTATCACAACTATAGAAGATGCCAATCTTACCTCTTCTTACTGGGGAATTGATGTCAATCCGGAAACAAATAAAATATATCGTACAAATTGCCAGAGTAACACTATTTCTGTAATAAGCGGGTCAACAGATTCGGTAATAGCTACTATCCTTGCTGGTAGAATGCCT
>Ga0265297_10000347_pt1 | contig 147154 bp, 137 predicted proteins | sample Munlanlwell13791_FD_192502 | JGI IMG/M metagenome (GOLD analysis project Ga0265297, IMG submission 192502) | Leachate microbial communities from a municipal landfill in Southern Ontario, Canada - Leachate well 137-91 | ecosystem: Engineered > Solid waste > Landfill > Unclassified | place... | reverse complement strand
ACGAACGGCCGGCTGCACTTCTCGATACACGACGCTTTGCGTCGCACTCGAAGCAGCCGGTGTCGATGTGACTACCAAATTTAGTTAATCAATTCAGAGAATTGGTATTAGTGCACATCGCGCAGTATCCTTCACAACCCTTTACCAAGCACTTTTTTCACGGCTGCTACGGCATACAACGGGAATGACTGGATGTTTTGATGCACCGAATAATTCTGGGTCGAAAAGCGAACGCCGTACGGTGACTTGGCGTGATTTTCAAGAAACGCATGCATGCTTTTAAGCGTTGAGCCTGTTCCACTTTTAACTTCAATGGGAACGACCTGCTCGCCCTGTTGTATAAGATAATCAACTTCTGCCGCGCTAGCCGGCATATTTCTTTGCCAGTAATACAAATAACTTTTGGCGTGAGGATTGGCGTATGCCAAAAGCTCTTGTCCGACAAATGCCTCGACAATCGCACCTTTGTTTACAAATTGTTGTTCAGGGTTTAAAAACCACTTGCCACAATCAAGGCCAATCAGTGCTTGACTCAGCGCCACATCGAGAAAAATAATTTTGTAACATTGTGGGTCAACATTGGCTCCGAGAGGAATTCCCTGGCCGGAGGTATGCGTAACTTTATGAGCAATACCAGCGGTAACGAGCAGATCAAGCGCTGGCGCTAGCTCACGTTTTCGATAATCACCTTCGATATCGCTATATTTAAATTTTTTGCCAAGTTGCTGTGGAACACTGTTAAAAACAAGATCGACATATTTGATTTGATGTCTGCGTGCATACTTAACAAAATCATTGCGGTACGTATCAAGTAATGCATGCTGCAAGGCAAAGCAGCGCAATGGATCTTGTGTTTCAGCCCAACACTGCACCACCCCAGGCATCCCGCCAATGGCGAGGTACTGGCCCAAAATCGAAAGTATCATGGTATGAATTGGCTCTGATAACGGTTCGGTTGCAGGATGCGCTAAGATTTCTTGGACAAGCATCTCATTTTTGGTGCACAGTAAAAATTCAACAAATGACATCGGGTACACATACAATGATTCAACACGTCCGACAGGAATTCCCACCTGCTCAATAGCAAAATCAAGAAGCGACCCAGCAGCAATAACATGCAGCTGCGGAATCTGTTCATAAAAATATCGTAATGCCGTCACGGCGTTGGGCACAGCCTGAATTTCGTCGATAAACAAAAGCGTCTTACCCGGTATGATTGGCGTACGCGCATGCAAAGAAAGATCACGGACAATGCGCTGCACATCCAAATCCTTTTCAAAAATGGCACGGGGTTGCTGTTCCTCTTCAAGGTTAACGTGAATGAATGAATCAAACTGTGCGCCAAATTTTTTGGCAACGTAGGTCTTGCCCACCTGTCGTGCACCCCTCAACAATAACGGTCTTCGAAATTTAACTTCTTTCCACGCTAAAAGTTCATCTTCAATAAGTCGCTTCATAGGTACTCCTTTTGCCTGTTATGGTCAAAATTAAAGGTACTTTTTAGTATTCCATGGTCGAAATTAAGGGTACTTCATGCAAGGAAATGGTCAAAATTAAGGGTAGTTTTGACCATTTTATGGTCGAAATTAAAGGTACATTGAGTGAAAATGTCGTTTTGAGGCATTTTTAGTTGAATTTTATGATTCGTTTAACGATGCAAATGCCAGGGCCTGCTCGCTCGTGCCTGCGAAGAGTGATGCAACTGCATACAACGGATATGAATGTATTTTTTCATAGAGCGAATAATTCTGGGTTGAAAAGCGCACACCGTACGGTGACTTGGCATGATTTTCAAGAAAGACATGCATACTTTTAAGCGTCGAGCCTGCGCCGCTTTTGACCTCAATCGGAATAACATTTTCACCCATTTGCATGACATAATCGATCTCAGCTTCGCCGCCTGTTTTGCGACGATGCCAATAATACAGCTGTGCATCATAGACAGGATCAGTGTAGGCCAGCAATTCCTGCCCAACAAAAGCTTCTACCAGCTCGCCTTTATTAACAAAAGCCTGTTCTTGGTGCACCAACCAATCTCCCAACGTTAATCCCAGCAACGCCTGGCTCAATCCAACATCAAGAAGAATTGCTTTAAAGTCACTCGAATCGGCTTGCGCCCCAAGAGGTACACCTTGCGATGCCGAGTACAAAACCTTATGCGCAACATCAGCGGTGCACAGAAGGTTTAAGCCGGGAGACAATTCTCTACTTTGAAAACCACCCTCAATTGCACTATATTTAAATTTTTTCCCCAGTTGAAATGGCACAGAACCAAGCAACACATCAAGGTGGCTGATGTTTGAGCGTTTTGCATATTTATAAAAATCCTGCCGGTAACTTCTGATAAGTTCTTGGTGAAAAGTCGCAACATCATGTGGATTATTTTCAGTCCGCCATGCATCAACAACCCGTGGCATACCGCCAATGGCAAGGTACTGACTCAACAAACTTAAAAGTTTTTCATGAACAAGATCACTCATGGGCTGGAAATCTTGATGTTGAAGAATTTTCTCAATCAAAAGTCGATGGCCACACGCATGCAAAAACTCAAGAAATGAAAGCGGATACAGATTTAAAAACGAAACACGTCCAACCGGAACACCAACCAATTCAATGGCAAAATTAAGCAACGAACCTGCGGCAATAACGTGAAGTTCTGGCATCTCTTCATAAAAATAACGCAAGGCAGTAATCGCTTGCGGAGCCATTTGAACTTCGTCAAAAAAAAGCAATGTCGTCCCCGGCGTAATTTTGTTAGCAACCACCGTTCCCTCAAGGTCACGAATGATACGTTTGGGGTCTAAATCACGCTGAAACAGCGTTGCCAGATTTGGCTGTGATTCAAAATTTAATTCAATAAATTGTGGAAACTGTTTGCCAAGTTCCCGTATTGCATACGTCTTGCCCACCTGTCGCGCACCACGCACAAGTAACGGCTTGCGATGGGGATCTTGTTTCCACGCTTCTAAGTGATAATTAATTAAACGTTTCATAATATGCCTCAAAGTACCCGGTATTTTTATACAAATAATGCACCATTCACCCCGGTAGTTTAAAGCAAAGGTTTCGTTTTTACGAGAAAATCGCAAATTGGCCTAAAAGATATGCCTTAGTCGTCCTCGCGTATGTGGGGACCCATAGCTAGATTCCCGCTTTTGCGGGAATGACCAAAACAACAGGGCCTAGTCATGGTTAAAATTAAAGGTACTTTTTAGATATTTTTTGCCGAAATTAAAGGTCGCCCCGCATTTCGCACACAGCCCATGAAAAAATGCGTCGCGCAAAACAACGATCTGTAAGTCGCTTTCTTGCAATTTTTGCAAAGTGGCATCGCAAATGCCATAATGAGACTCAAAATGGCATCGGTGATGCCACTTTGCAGTAAATTGAGGAGTTCATGGTTCGATACAGCCGCCAAGCTCTGATAAGCTATGGCGTCCACTCACCACGAACGGATATTAAAAATACCGTTCGCCCCGAGTGATTTGCGTCAACAAATCGTATCGAGGGGGGCGAACATGAATAAGGAGTGCTTATGCAATTACTCAAGCGTTTTTTCAACGAACCCACACAAAGTTTTTTTCTTTTCGGTCCACGAGGGACCGGTAAATCAACGTTTGTCAGAAGTCATTACACAAATGCGTTATGGGTTGATTTACTGCAACCGGAGACATTGCGTAGTTTTAGCGCTCGGCCCGAACGATTATTTGATCTTGTTGCCGGCAATCCAGAAAAGAAGACAGTTGTTATTGATGAGGTACAAAAAGTCCCATCGCTTTTGAATGTCGTCCATGCATTGATCGAAAAAGACAAGACGGTGCAGTACATCCTGACCGGATCAAGTTCGCGCAAACTTAAGCACGTTGGCGCCGACTTGCTCGCCGGCCGTGCCTTGCAAAAGTTTTTGTACCCATTTATGGCCGCAGAGCTTGGCGAATTGTTTTCACTGGATCAAGCACTGCATATCGGCATGTTGCCAGTTTTATTGGGCGCTCAGAAACCGGATGAGGCGCTCCAGGCTTATGTTGGCCTCTATTTGAAAGAAGAAGTTCAGGCTGAAGGCTTGGTAAGAAATCTGGAAAGCTTTTCACATTTTTTGGAAATCGTTAGCTTTTCACACGCTTCGCCACTCAATGTGACCAACGTTGCACGAGAGTGTGAAGTCAAACGCAAGACGGTAGAAAATTATATTGAAATTTTACAAGAACTGCTGCTGTGCTATAAACTGCCGATTTTTAGTAAACGAGCCAAGCGAGACCTGAGCACTCATCCCAAATTTTATTTGTTTGATGCCGGTGTGTTTCGGGCGCTTCGTCCAAAAGGTATTTTGGACCGAGTCGAAGAAATTGAAGGCACAGCGCTTGAGGGCCTAGTGGTGCAACACCTAAAAGCATGGTCTGATTACACCGACGAAAAACATGATGTTGCCTTTTGGCGCACTCGCTCAGGCCTTGAAGTTGATGTGGTGGTGTACGGACCGCTTGGATTTTGGGGTATTGAAATTAAAAATACCAGCAAAGTTCATTCTGCTGACACCAAGCCGCTTGAGGAATTTTTGACAGACTATCCAATGGCGCAGGGACTTTTGTTGTATCGAGGCAAAGATCGCTTTGTGCAAAATAATGTTTTGTGTCTGCCGTGCGAGCAATTTTTGCTTAACCTCAGGCCCAATAGTCCATTGTGGGTTTCGGACAAAAAGTAGGCTGCATAGGTTTGTGCGTACAACAAAGAAGGCCATCACTTCCGCAAGGGGGAATGATGGCCTTTAACTTTTTCTTAATGAGCTCTGAGCCTATTTGCTAGCGAGCCGGCTTCATTTGTTGAATAGCGTACAATGCAAAACCAACAACCATGGCTGCAATGAATGGTGAAATGTAGAGCAGGCTGGTCAATGGTTCTGGGCTAATATCGACCCAGCAGTAGTAGTACAGAATGGCGCAAGAACACAGCCCAGGAATCATGGTCGTAGCCAACGCACACTTACCTTTTCTGCACAGGGCTGCCATGACGGCAAGCAACATAAGAACAAAGGTCGTGGTGACGCCAATAACAGTCAGTGCGTTCAGAATGGTGATGCTTGAAATAGCGGCCAAGAAAGCCCACAAAACAATACCGTGAACAACAATAGCCACTAGTGGTGCGTCTATTCCGTTTGTGTAACCCAAGAATTTATGGCCGACAATCAGGCGTTGTTTGGCGATGGTAAAAATGTTCATGATGTTGGTCAGTGAAACGCCAAAGATGGTGTTGCAGAAACTTACCAAAATGCATCCAATAACCGCTGCCGATATAATTGTTGTCCATGTTGCGCCCAAGCCCATTGCTTGTGGGAAAGCTTCCACGCCACGTTCAATTAAACCATCAACACCCATGATGTTAAGCAGCCCAAAATGGAAAAACATGTAAATGGCGACTGTTGCTAGGAATGCTGTTACGACAACTTTGCCAACTTGTTGCGTGCCATCTTTCAGTAAGTGGCCAAGGCTGCAGCATGCTTCAAAACCAAAATAAGCAAAAATGGCACTTGGCAGTGTCATTCCAAGGTTGAGAGCAAGTGATGGATCGTAAGAGATTGTTGGGTTCCAGTACCAGGCGAAAACACCAATGACAAAGAAAAGTGGTAGAAGCTTTACGATGGTCAATCGGCTTTGTATTTTACTGATCATCTCAATTGAAATGAGGTTGAGCAGCGAAAAGAAAATGATAAGAAGTGCGTTGAAAATAAATGGATGCTCACTGACAAAAGTGAAATCAAATTGGCTGACGAGTCGGCTGCGCAGTACCGCTGTAATGGTGGCAACGGTGCCAAGGTAACCGAGTAAGTATGACCATTGAGCGATAAAGCCCGCGATTTTGCCAAGGCCCTGTGAACAATAATTATAAAAACCACCTTCGCCAGGAAAGAGCTTGGAAGCCTGAATGATACCCCAAATAATAGGAAACAAAACCAATCCAGCAAGAGGCCAACTTAAAAAGCTAAGACCGCCGGCAAGTTTGGTAAGTCTTTGTGGATGAACGAAGATACCTGCACCAACTATTATATTGATGCTCATCAGCACCGCCGACCCAAATGAGATTTTGCCTGTCGATTTCATATCGCCTCCTTGCGAAAAATACTGGACCACTATTGACATACAATGCGGACCAGTATATAGGATTTTAAGATTCTTGAAAATTTACGTACCTATGATAGCCTTAGTGGTGCAATTTCGCTAAAAACAGCGAGTTGACGTAAGATCGAATGTAAAAAATACAAGTTTAACTCATTGCAAAGGGCAAAGGTAATCATGAACACAAAGTCAACGTGTCTTAACGGTTCACTCCTGATCGCTTCACTGGTCTTGTTTTCAAGCTGCGATTTGATCAAGAAAAAAGATGTTGTAACACCAAAAACAGAAGCTGCTGCACCAGGCGCTGCGCTCTGCACCATCAATGGTGAGCCAGCAATCACCGAAGGTGAATTTCTCAATAACCTCAATCAGATGATTCAAGCAAATCCATATTTCAAAGGTGCAACAATTGATACGTTGCCAAAAGAATTGCAACGCAAGTTCTTTGATCAATTGGCAATGCAAGCATTGATCGAAAAACACTCCGTCAAAAATAACATTGAAACTGATCCAGAATTCATCAAGGCATACAACGAAACCGAAAAGCTGCTCAAACGTTCTTTGATGGTTCAACTGTTTGAAAAGAAAATTTATGACAACATCAAGATTTCAGACAGCGACATCACCAAACATTACAACGAAAACAAAGACCGTTTTGTCAAAGTTGCCGGCGGCGTTTTGGCTGTAGGCGCACGCTTTGACAGCGATTCACAAGCTAAAGCATTCATTGGCAAAGTTAAAGCTGATGCAGATGAATTTGAAAAACTTGCCAAAGCTGACAAAAATGCAAAATTCAGAGACTTTGGTCGTGTTAGCCAACAAGGTGCAAACAAAGGCCTCCAATACGACATCGTTCCTGCACCAATCAAAGAAACCGTTCTTGGCATGACCAAGTTGCCTGGTGTTGAACAAGTCAAAATTGGTAATGAATACTGGGTTGTCAGAGCATGGGACAAAAAAGAAACAGTCCTTTATGACCTTGAAGAAGTCAAAACACACGTTGAAGCAATGCTCAAAAACAACAAGTTCCGTGATGCGTTAGATCAACGCCTCAAAGAACTCAAGGGCGACTTCAAAGTTGTCGTCAACGAAGACTACTTCAAAGAAAAGAAAGCTGACGAAGCTGCAGATAAAGCTGATGTAAAAGCTGAAGATACAAAAGAAGAAAAAGTTCCAGCAGCTACTGCGTAATTGAATATTTAGATTGAATTAGGCAATGAGGGCGAGTTTAATTTCTCGCCCTCATTTTTTTATGAGGAGTTTTTGCAATGAAGATTACACAAAACTTTTTAGCCGTCGTTGTTTGTGTTAGCTTATTCGCTTCGCTTTACGCAGAAGATCAGGCTGCCGTAAAAGAAGCAGCAGCTCTTATTGAATCAAGTAAACCGGCACAAGAGCAGCCACAGGTAATCCCAGCTGTTGCGGAAGCAAAAGAAACCGTTGCAGCCCCAGCAGCGCAGGCCACTGGCTCCAAACGTGAGTTGATTGATAAAATTGTGGTGCGTGTTAATGGTGATAATTTGCTGCACTCCGAACTGCAATTGCCGCGCATTGCCAAAGAAGGCGGAAGTTATACCATTGAAGAGGCAATTTCAGAACGGCTGTTGCATCAACAGGCTGCCGAAAAGCATATGCTGCCATCAGCCGAAGATATTAATCGCCAGCTCGTTGCCTTCAAGATACAGAACAACATGACATCGATGTCAGATCAGGAATTTGAAGATCAGTTACGTCAGCACGGCTTCACCATTAAAACGTATAAACAGCAGCTTGGTAACATGGTTGCAGTTGAGAACGTCAAGCGTGCGGAAATGAGCGAAAAAATTGTGGTAACAACACAGGATGTGCAAGGCTATTATGAAAAAAATCCGGAATATACCACCGAAGAGTATCATCTTAAGATCTGCTCAATTCCGGTTGATAAGAAGGTTGCTGCTGCTGAGGTTGCAACGGACAAGAGTCTTACGTGGGAAGACCTTGGTTGGATTGCACGTGAAGATATTGGTAAAAAGTTTGAAGTAGTTTTTTCTATGGACAAAAATACCTATTCTGAGCCGGTCAAACTGGATGAAAAGACGAATCAAATCATTCACTTGTTGGACAAAAAAGAGCGTCGCCTCAAAACCATGGACGAGCGCTATAGTGAGATTGAGCGAGAACTGCAGCAAGAGCGCAAAGAAAAGTTTGTTGAAAAGTTTGAAGAAGAACTACGCGGCAAGGCAACGATTGTTTATTTGTAAAAAATGAGGAGTTGGCGTGAAACAGAAATTTTTGCAAACGTGCTTCTTTGCATTGATTTTGGGTCCCTTCGCGCATGTTGCTGCCATGCAGCAAAAATCAACAATCCCATTGGATTTTTTTCAGCTTGAAATCAAACCTAGATATCGGTTCGGAAACTTTGTTTTTGAGGTACCGGTAAAGAGCAGAGCGGCGGATTCGTTAACAATACATGTTTCTGAAACATGTGCTGATAGAAGCCATTTTATACTTTCAAAAGTTGAATTTAAATTATTGTTTCGCAAAGAAGTTGATGCAGTTTCTGTTTCAACGGATGACTTACATTTTACGCGTTATTTTCGCTTGGCAAACGAGCCGAAAGAAATAATCGTAAAAACTGATCTTGGATTCTGGTTTAGCGCCCAGGGACTTAGCCTTTTACGCAATCCTAACCAACAAGTAATTCCGCGATGTCTCATGCAAATTTTGGGTATGTTACTGAATACTGAAGTCGGCGAGCATGTAGAAACGATAAAATGTGCTGGGTGTGGAAAAAGTCTTTTTCATCAAGAGGGAACGAAAGAATGCATTGCTGGGCACGCTCGTACCATGACAGGCTTGCTTTATTGTGACAATGAAAAGTGTTTAAATGCGCTGAAAGATCAAGGCTATATAATTGTTTCTGCTCATACCGATGATGATTCGTTTCGTCAAAAAATTGCTGATGCGATGAAGATTGTCCACAAGAACGGTGGTTTCTTCATGGATAAGGATGAGGTTTTTAGGCTGAGTAGTCGCCTAAATTTTGGTGGAGACCTTCTTTTTGATGAGAAATTCGATTCTGATTCTGACGAGTGAGGGATGTTCAAACCCTATCCATAAAGAGCTAGCAAAGTGCCCCTGGTCCGTGTGGCTGGGGGCTTTTTAGTGTGATCGATCCTTTGTTTCTTGGCTTTGGTTTGATCTTTTGGCAATTCTTAGGCATTCTTGCTCTGTTGTCATTAGCTGTTCTGTTCATGGTCTTCTCGATACGCGACGCCGAGCATCGCTACTCGAAGTGGTCGGGAGGATGAGAACTCCGCTCGTCCCGAGTGACGCCGTTAGGCGTTGTATCGAGGGAATCGAGCGGGAAGTGTAAGTCATTGCATGGGATTATCATGAAATTATCGCTTGCCTGGATTTTTGATCATATCAATGCCGATTGGAAAAAGCAGGATGTTGACCATCTTGTTGCGCAGTTCAACAAAACGACTGCGGAAGTCGAGGATTTCTATCGTGTTGCGTTTGATATGAGCAATTTTTACTGTGCCTTTCGGCACGCAACGTCTGCGACGGGCATAACGCTTGAACTTCCAGAGCTTGGCAAACAAATTGAACTACCCATACGAACCAACACCGTCGACATGATTCCGGTACATGTCATCAGCCCATGCTTCATGGTTAAAAAAGAGGGTGATGCGTGGCGCTGGGCAACGCTGGCGGACTTTGGGGTAGAAAAGGAAGGCTTGGTTCCTGCTCTTGATGTTTCGTCCGAAGATGCCAAGGGCGCATGGCGCGATCAGTTTGAGAGTGAAGACTATATTCTTGAAGTGGACAACAAATCAATCACCCATCGTCCTGATATGTGGGGGCACCGAGGCTTTGCGCGCGAGATTGCAGCGTTCCTCAATCTTCCGCTTCGTCCTGAACATGAATTTTTAAAAGCCCTGAGAATCTCGAAATTACAAGCAACAAAGGCCAACCAGGCGCCTCAGGCCTGCAACCGCTATGCCGGTCTTTTTATGACCGCTGTTGAAAATAAGTCGACGCCACTGTTGGTTGCCAGTCGCTTGCTCAAGGTTGGCAGCAGACCAATCAATGCTGTTGTCGATTTGACCAATTATTGCATGCTTGACTGGTCGCAACCAATGCACGCCTACGACGCTGAAAAAATTAGTGGCGGTGATGTTGTTATTCGCATGGCCAAAGACCAAGAGCCGCTCGCCTTGCTTGACGGTAATGAAATTAAGCTTACGACGCAGGACTTGGTTATTGCTGATGACAAAAAACCGCTGTGCCTTGCGGGGGTAATGGGTGGTGCACAGAGCGGTTTGAGTGGAATAACGGCGCATATTTTTATTGAGGCAGCCTCATTTGATGCCGGATATGTGCGCCGCACTGCGCAACGACACAAAACGCGTACCGAATCATCGGCTCGCTTTGAAAAGACGCTTGATCCCAATCAGATAACAACGGCGTTGCAACGCTTTGCCAGCCTGGTAGAAGCCTACAAAATCAAAGCAATCATTCAACCAGAGATTATGGTAGACGGCGATGAGATTTTGCCACCGATTATTGAGGTTGCGCATGAATTTTTTGAACAACGCATTGGCATGCCATTACAGGATGCAACCATTATCCGAATTCTTTCGCGTCTGGAGTTCAAGGTGCTCAAAAGCGAAAATGAAGACAAAAAAATTGTTTATCTGATTACGCCGCCATCATTCCGCGCCAGCAAGGACGTCAAAATAAAAGAAGATATTTTGGAAGAAGTTGTTCGTTGTTTTGGCTTTGAAAATATTGAACTTTCGTTGCCCTGCATCACGCGTACCCCATTTGATTTCAGTCCGATAACGCGACTTGGCAAAATCAAACGCTTTCTTGCTTACTCAGCACATATGACCGAACAACAAAGTTATGCAATGTATGATGAAGCATCGCTTGCCTCGCTTGGTCTGAGTATGTTGGAATCAGCCGCTTCCATTGTCAATCCGGTATCAGAAAATTTTGCGCGCATGGTTGAGTCGCTTGTGCCTGGGTTGCTGAAAAATATTGCGCAGAATCACACCTACTATGATTCATTGTCGTTCTTTGAATGTGGGCGAGTTTGGCATAAACATGATAAGGAAACACAGGAACAACAGAGCGTAAGCGGTATCTTTTTTGCCAAACGCACCAATGTTGATTTTTATCAATGCAAATTTCACGTGATGGGTATGTTGCAAGAGCTTGGTTTCTGTAGCAATGACATTGCGTGGACCAAGGTAACTGAGCCACAGCAGCCATGGTTCCAGCCCTACCAGACGGCAACCATTATGTACAAAAAACAGGTCATTGGTATCGCCGGCAAAGCAAACCCTGCGCAGCTGGCAAAACTTGATATTGGTGTTGCGTGCGATGCCTTTATTTTTGAATTGGATGGCAATTTTTTGCTTAGCCAACAACTTCCGGTTCGCACGTGTCGGTCGCTGTGCAAATTCCAAGAAACCTATTTTGATGTCAGCCTGTTTGTGCCTCGTAGCCTTGAAACAACGCACCTTGAACAAACAATTAAAGCAACCAGCTCTTATGTGATGGCGGTTGAATTGATTGATGTGTTTGAAAAAGAGTCGGCGTCAGCCGATCAGGCTCGAGCGTTGACCATGCGTGTTTGGGTTTCACATCCAGAAAAAACGTTTGAAAAGGCTGAGCTTGATGCTTTGTGGAAAGATGTAACACAATCTACTGAGAAACTTGGCGCGAAGGTACGCATGTGAAGAACGGACGATTTTATTGGTTTGTATGGTCATTTTTATTTGTGGCCGATCGTGTTACTAAGTGGCTTGCACTGAGCTATTGTGATACAACCTCTTGCACATTATGTAATGGCCTTACGCTGAGCGTAACACGCAATCGTGGCGTAAGCTGGAGCATGTTTGCAACGCATGAAACGGGCGGTTTTATTGCAGTCAGTTGTTTTGTTGCATTGATTACCGTGCTCTTTGCCTGGTATGCCTACCAACAGGCACGGCAGCAACAATCAATACTTTTTGAAGGCATTGTGCTTGCCGGAGCGCTGTCAAACTTGGTCGACCGCATTGTGTATTATGGGGTTGTTGATTTTATCGATGTATATGTGGGAAGTTACCATTGGCCGTCATTTAATATTGCCGATGCCTGCATTGTGTGCGGTATCATCGGCATTATGTTACGAACTTGGAAGGAGTCTTAATGAATGAAATGCTGAAGAAGTTTTTTAGCACAATCATCTCATTTGGTTTGCCCCATTATCTTCCCCTGGCGTCATTGCTTGGGTCGCTTTTGGCTATCCCATTCATCATTGGTTGGCGCTTGGTCTGCGACCTAATGCCGCCTATTGCGCATGGATTGTTGCTTGCATACATTGTGGTAATGGTTGTTGCGTTATTTTTTGTTGCACGTCTGCCGCATGACCAGCAGCCGCGGTTTGTAGCAGACAAAGTGGCTGGATTATTTGTCACCTTTGCGTGGATACCGCTGGCTGTGCGGGTGATGTTGGTTGGTTTCTGCTTATTTCACATCATTCGTGTTCTGTTGCCACTTATAATGAAGAAATTGCTGAATATCGATTGTGAACGCTTTGGTCTATTTGTCGCCACTGTTGTTTATACCGTGTTGAGTGGTGCTGTTGCCAACGGCATTGTGCGTATCATGTTGTGGACCATGCAGTAATCTATGAATCTGATTCAAACGGTTGTGCAATGTTTGTACCCTTCGTTGTGTCGCGAGTGCAATAAAACAATCCCCGCGGATGATATTTTTTGTCGCACCTGTTTTGCCACCATTCGACCAATGCCATCACGTATTTTTCCCGTAACGCCAACGCTTCCACTTAAGGTGTATGCAATTTCCGATTATGTTGCGCCAATTCGTAAATTGGTGATCAAAAAATTTCACGGAGATGTTCTTGCCAGTAAACAACTTGCACGTTTAATGATGGCGTTTACGCCGCTGGGCAGTATGCGTGTCGATTATCTGATTCCGGTGCCACTTCATTGGTCGCGCTACGCCTCACGAGGCTTTAATCAGGCCTACGAGATCGCCGCAATGATTAGCAAACAGACCAAGATTCCGGTGCTCAAACTGGTGCGTCGAGGACGCAAGACGACGTTTCAGTGGAAATTAAGTGGCCAGCAACGACAAGAAAACGTAAAAAATGCATTTCAGCTTTCGCTACGCTACATGCTGACGGGAACTGATTTTCTGCGTGGAAAACATATTGTACTGATTGATGATTTGTGCACCACCGGTGCAACATTGATTCAAGTGGCAAAAGTTATTGCGCCGTATCGTCCGGCTTCGATAAGTGCTTGTGTTGCATGTCGTGCGACATAAAAAATTCGCTGTGTACACCACCCGACATTTCAATTTTCTGCTCGTTAACATATACAAAACTTTTTTGTGCACTGAATAAAAACTGCGGATGCGTATAGGTTGTGGTTTTGTCGGTGCTGACGGTTTGTGTTGAAAAATTGTATGTGATGTCACAACCATACAGACCGAGTTCTTTTAAAGTTCCTTTCACCAGACCTGTTAGGGTAACGCAGTGCGCCAAGCGATTGAGCAGCGATTTTTCTGCTGACAGCGCGGCAATGTGTGCGCCGTTGTGCACGATGCTGCAGGTGACATGGTTGCATTCAATGCTGTCATCGATGTGATGAAACGTACTTTCTTCTGCTGTGACAATCAGTTCATATTTTTTATTTTTGTCAGTTTCGTGCAGCGTAATGTTTTTGATTGCAATCATAGGAAGTGTTGGCGAAACCAGTGACTCTACAGCAGGAGGAGTTGTGATATTTGTTGGTAAAGATTGAGGCGCTGGTGGTGGTTGGTGCACAAAAACCACTATGCCGCCAATAGCAAATAAAAAACCGATAATAAAAAATAAAAACCGTCGTGATAGCATAAAATTATTGAAGCGCTTGCTCGATCAGTTGTTGCGCAAAATGCTTGTTTTGCACATACAAAATGAGATCAAGTAGTAGTCGAAAGGCCCCTTGGCCGCCGCCGCGAGGAATAATCAGATCAGCGAGTGGTTGCAGATAAAAAATGGCATTTGCTGGGCAAACGTACATGCCTGCCAATTTGTGAAGTTTGATATCGGCATCCAAAAAGTCGTCGCCAAAAACGAGTATTTCGTTTGTGGTTACATTCTGTTCCTGTTGAAGCTTTTTGACGACCTCGTGTTTGCTTTCCATGCCGACAATACATAAGTTTTCTGGAATGCCCAATTTTTTGGCACGCTCAATTGTTGATTTGTTATCTTTGCCGCTAACAAAAGCGATATGCAGTCCGGCCTGCATGGCGGGCTTGACGATAAAACCGTCTTGCACATTAAAAAGTCGGCCGCCTTCGCCTTCTGCCGATACGTATACCGAGGCGTCTGTGAGGGTGCCGTCAACGTCGCAAATGATAAGTTTAATTTTTTTGAGAGCTTCAACGAGTGCTTCGTCAATTAAGCATTGACTGAACCAGGTGCTGTCGACTGTGGCCAAAAAATCAGCGCGTTCCATACTTTTCCTTATCTATGAAAAAGAAAAATGCCGTACGTACAATGGATGTCAGTGTAACGGTCCGGCCGCGCGTGTCAAAGGGACGGGGTGATGGGAGGGATTAGAAGATTTAGTGGGGGAAGGGGGTTTAGATCTTTTTCAAAGCTTCTTCGGCTTCAAGATATGATTCAATAGCATGATTGACTTGATCAAGATGGCTGTGATTGAGAGTATTTTTGATGGCGATACATTTCATACCGCTTGCTTGGGCTGCTTTAAAACCTACAAGGGAGTCTTCAAAAACAACGCATTCTTCTGGCTTAACGCCTAGTTGTTGTGCTGCATGGATAAATAATGCTGGATCCGGTTTTGCCTTATTACCAACATCAGCGCTACAAAACAATTTGTCGCCAAAAAAGCTTCCAAGATTCATCTTCTGTTTGACTATTTCTAAAAACTCCGGCGAGGCATTGGTTGCAATGCTGGTTGGAATTGCAAATTTTTGAAGCTGTCTATGGAATGCTTCAAAACCTGTAATAAATTGCAATTCTTGTGCAACGTACATATCAACAAGCTCGGTTTTGCGTTTAATAATTTCTTCGACCGATGCCTGAAGGGCAAAGTACCTTTTAAGGGCAGAAGCCGATGATTCTAGGCCGCCACCTGAAAGTGATTCGAAAAATCTTTTTTGTTCAGCATTAAAGGTGGACTGACCGGTGTAGTGTTTTATAACATCAACGGTTGCCGTTTGCCATGCTGTTTGGGTATCAATAATGGTTCCATCCATATCAAAGATGATGGCTTTTATTTTTTGCTTAATTTCGTTCATTGAGAAAAGTCCTTATTTTGTGTCTTTTCATATGATACAACCCCTCCTTTTGGTGGATAGAATCACATAATTTATTCATTACTTTCATTCACATAACTATAAACAGATCGTAAAAATTGTCAAACTGTAATTTTAAGTATCGTTTTTTATCAAAAAATGCCCGTTTTTCCAAAAGTTGGGGTATTGTTAGCAAGGTGCATAAATCTGCCAGCTTAGAGGATTTTGACAAGAAAGTAGAGATAAAGCCCTATAAAATGCGGCTTTTTTGAGGTTGAAAGTTACTCAATTTTAGATACTATGGTTAAAACTTATATTTAAGGAGAGGTTGTATGATGCAACATCTTGCAATAATTCCTGACGGGAACCGGCGTTGGGCTCGGCAGCATAAGCTCGAAAGTGTTTTTGGGCACAGAAAAGGGATGGAGGTTGTCAGAGCTGCTATAACCGCATGTATAAAAAATAGCATTAAATACCTTTCTTTTTATACATTTTCCCTTGAGAACTTTAAGCGAAGCGAATTTGAAAAAACACATCTGTTTAATCTGCTGGCTGCTGGGATGCGTGATTATCTCCCAGAACTTGTAGAGAATAAAATTCGCGTTCAGTTTGTCGGTGATCGTTCACAGTTTCCCAAGCAACTTCACCACGAAATTGAACAACTTGAACAACAAACCCAGCAATTTTCCCGTTTGACGGTTATTTTGTTTTTTTGCTACGGAGCGACCTTTGAAATAGCTCAAGCCGCTAAAACCATAGCTCACAATGTCAAAAATGGCCTTTTGGCTGTTGATGATATTAATGAACAAACGATTCGCGATTGTTTGTGGACGTCGCACATTCCTGATCCTGATCTCATTATTCGCACCGGGTGTGTTGCGCGACTGAGCAATTTTTTATTGTTTCAGGCTGCGTACACCGAATTCGCATTTTTGGACTGTTATTGGCCCGAAATGACCGAAGAAAAAATAACACAGTGTCTTGAAAAGTATCGACAGACTCAAAAAAATGTGGGGCGGTAATCATGAAGCAATCGGTTACTGTGCTTGGCGCAGGGGCATGGGGAAGCGCAATCGCGCATCTTTTGGCTACCAATGGCAACGATGTAACACTGTGGTGTCATGAATCTGAGGTTGCCGAGTCGATTAATAAATCACATTGCAATAAACACTATCTTCCTTCAACAATTCTGCCAGATACCGTCCATGCAACCACTTCCTTGCCCGATGCACTGGCCAATGCGACATGGATCTTCGAGGCCATTCCTGTGCAACATATTCGTTCGGTGTTGATGCAATGCAAAGGGCTTGCGCCTTACGATGCTGCGTGGGTACTGCTGAGCAAGGGCATTGAGCAGCAGACGTTGCTACTGCCATCACAAATTCTACAACAGGTTGTTGGTGCCGATGTCCGCTATGCAGTACTTGGTGGGCCAAACTTTGCGGCGGAGCTTGTTGAGCGTGCGCTTACCGCAACGGTTGTTGCTTCTACCGATGACGTGTTGGTCAAAAAGCTTTCATTGCTGGTTGCCAATGATTATTTCAAAACATGCATTTCTGATGATCCTGTTGGCGTTCAAATTGGTGGTGCGGTCAAAAATGTTTTAGCGCTTACTATTGGCTTTGCCCATGGAGTTGGCTACAAATACCACAATACCATGGCATATTTATTTTCTCAGGGGCTTGCTGAAGCTGCCCTGCTTGCTGAGCGCTTAGGCGGTAAAAAAGAAACCATGTACGGGCTCGCGGGTCTTGGCGACATTGTTTTGAGTTGCACAGGGACTATGAGTAAGAATTTCCGCTTGGGTATGTTATTGGGACAAGGGCTGCCAATTGAGCAAGCGGCAAAAAAATTTAGCGTGGTGCCTGAGGGGATGAACACCTTGCAGTCATTGCATGAAATTGTTCAACAAAGTAAACTACACCTGCCGCTGTGCATGGGCGCCTACCGTTGCATATATGAAGGGTTTCCCTTCAAGCAGGCACTTTTGAGTCTCTAAAACACATTTTTTTAGTGTAAATCAACAGAACTGAAAAAAAGAGTTATTGTACATCGCTTGCAAAGCGATCATACATCATCAATAAAGGAATACTATGACAAAAGCAGTAAAAACCATTCCAGCATTTTCACTTGCTCGCCAAGTGAGCGCGATGCGCCCACAGTTGATCGGCCAACTTGAAAAGGTTGTCGACAGCCAACAATTTATCGGTGGCCAGTTCATTGAGTCATTTGAAAAACAATTGGCTGCGTATTTGCAAGCAAAGTTTGTTATTTCTTGCAACTCGGGCACTGATGCATTGTACATGGCGCTGCTTGCACTTAACTTACCTAAAAATGCTATTGTTCTGACAACGCCTTTTTCTTTTATTGCCTCAAGCACTGAGATTGTAGCCAATGAGGCACATCCGGTCTTTATCGACATTGAACCTGAAACTTTTAACATTAATCCTGCATTGGTTGCGCAGTGGCTTGATCAGAACGCAGTAATGCGTGATGGTGTGGCGGTGCATCGTACGACAGGTTTTCCTGTTGTTGGCATTTTGCCGGTTGATATCTTCGGGCAATGCGCTGACTACAATGCCTTGAACAAAATTGCTCAACAATGGAATTTGTGGATCGTTGAAGACTGTGCACAATCGCTTGGTGCTGTATACAATGGCAAAAAGGCAGGGACACTTGGCGTTATCGGCGCAACATCGTTTTATCCAACCAAAAATCTGGGTGCGTTTGGCGATGCAGGCTGTTGTATTACCGATGATGCTGCACTGGCTGAAAAATTACTCGAGATTCGTCACCACGGCCGCAAAAAAAATTATGAGTACCAAAGCCTTGGCATCAACAGCAGATTGGATGCTTTTCAGGCCGTAATTTTGAGCGAAAAGCTGACACACCTTGATACATGGAATGATCGCCGTCGTGCAATTGCTGAACGTTATCATGATGGTATGAAAACATTGCATTCACTTCGTTTGCCAGCACAGCTTGTTGGGACTCATGTATTTCATCAATATTCGATTTTGATCGATTATGACCGTGAAACATTTATTAAATATCTTGCTGATCACGGTATTCAGACGCGCATTTTTTATCCAGAACCGCTACAAAGTATCGCGTTTTTGCGCACCAACCCTGCACTGAGCACGGTCTGTCCCGTTGCTGACTATGCAACACGATCGATTGTGTCATTGCCTATGTGGCCAGAGCTTGAAGATGCCGAAGTTGATTATGTGATCGATTGTGTAAATAATTTTTGTTTGACGCATGCAATTGGTGCGTATTCGCAACAAACATCCTGTTGTGGGGCGTGAGTAGGGATGCGGACATTGGCTGAATGTGTTTGTATGACGAAAAGATTAATATCTCCGTGATCCGTCATTAACGCCAATATTAACGTGTTTTTGATGAGGATTAACCATGACAAATCTTTATAACGGGCGATTGATTGCAATTGAGGGTCTTGATGGCTCAGGCAAGACATCGGTTGCGCACGCTCTTGAAAAGAAACTAACAAACAACAATTATTCGGTCGTGCTCACCAAAGAGCCTGGTGGTACCGAACTTGGCGCCATGCTGCGTGAAATTTTGCATACTAAAAAACAAAATGTGTGCGATACGGCAGAATTTTTATTGTTCGCAGCGGATCGTGCGCAGCACTTCCAGCAGCTGGTAATTCCTGCGCTCAAAGCCGGCAAAATTGTCATTGCCGATCGGCTTGCCGATTCATCGCTGGCCTACCAAGGCTATGGGCGAGGACTTGACCGCTCAATGATCCAATCAATTAATCAATGGGCGATGCAACAGGTAACGCCGGACGTCACGCTGTATTTGCGCATTGACCCTACGACGGCACTTAATCGTGTCCGCAGGCGGCAGGAAGCACTTACGTCATTTGAACAGGAAGCACGTGATTTTTGGATGCGTGTGGTTGATGGGTATGAAAAAATATTTGTTGGCAGAAAGAACCTTGTTGTCGTTGATGCTCTTCTGCCGCTCCAAGAGCTCGCTGAACAGGCTGCACAGCAAGTACTTACCATGTTAGCCGTAGCGCGTCATGACTAGCAAGCATGTTCCCGCACAACTCATTATTGGTCCAAAAGAATTAGCAATCGCCTATGGCGAGAACGTTATTCAAAAAGCATTCTGTGCTTCACAAAAGCCGGAATGCTTTTGTCATGAGTGTCGAAAAATTAAGCATCGTCAACACCCGTCGCTTGTATGGATTAGTCCTGCCAAGGATTATACCATCGACGATATTGAAATTGTTTTTGAGCGCAGCCGCTTTGCCCTTGATGAGGGCCAGCAATTCTTTTTTGTGTTTGATAACGTGCATACGCTGACTGCAGCGACGGCTAATCGGCTGCTCAAAGTTCTTGAAGAGCCGCCTGCCGGGTACAATTTTTTGCTCTTAACGCACAACAGCCATGCGGTGTTGCCGACGATTATTTCGCGCTGTTTATTGGTTCAGCTTACTTCGGTTCAGGCGGGCACAACATTTTCCGATCCATTACTTGATTACTTTATGGTTTCAAGCAAACGATCAGATCCGCTGGGATTTGAAAGCGAATTGAAAAAACAAAATTTTACTGATTCAACCAGTGTCGAGCGAGTGCATGATTTAATTGCCCTGCTGATTGAAAAAACTCGTAACGGTCAGCCCGATTCTTATGACAATCAGGTTCTGCGGTTTTTGACCGATGCGTTGCGCAAGCCACCACAATCAGGTAGTTCAGATTTATTTTGGAAACATCTTTTTTTGAATTTCCCGCGCCATGAAGACAACAGCTAAAAAATGTATGCTTGCGTTCTATTCGTATCTGCTGTCATTTACGCAAACGCAGATGCTGCTGACGTTGCTGGCGTTGCCTATTCTTGTCGGTTGGGGGCTGGGCTGGTCGCTTATGGCCTTGGTTGGTAACCTAATTTTCACCCCTGTTCTGACGGTCTTTTTAGTCATCAGTTCATTGCTTTTGTTTACCCAGTTGCTGGGCATTCCTAACGGCTATTTAGCGCTTGCGCTTGATAAACTAACGGTTGTATGGGACAAGGTGCTTCATTTGGGTTCACCGTCGTGGATTGTTGAAAATGCGTGTCCGTCTCGTTGGATTTTATTTCTTGTGCCGATTGCTGCTTTTTTTGTGCTGCGACATTGTTATGTCAACACGCCGCTCAAGCGCATTGGCGCCATGTGTGTGCTGCTTGCGTTCTTTTGCAGCATTTTCTCACTGCAGCGTTACTTCAACACGCGTAACCAGTTGACCTACCGGTTTAACGATAAACTTTACATGATCAAATTAGCTAACCACAACAGCGTGATTGTGATCGATGATGGCTACGGCTCGCGTAAAAAATCAATCGAAAAAGCGGTTAACTTTGACATTAAGCCGTGGCTGGCCAAACACGTTGGCTCGGTGACAATCAAAGAATGGCGCGTCAATGCCGTCACCGCCGGTTGCCTGAAGACAGCAGCCTATGCGTGCACGCTTTGGCCGGTTGAGGCGGTCTGGTTGCCATTTTTCAAAAAGCCGCTGAGCAAAGCAGGATGGCGGGCATATTTTGACCTGAAGCGGCAGCTTGCGGCCAAGGGGATACGCTTTGTGCGATATAAGATGGGGCGGTAGCCCTGTTTTGTCGATAGAAATTCTGCTTTTTATGGATTGTGCTAGACTGAGCCCGTTGTTTAAAAGATCTGATAGGCAAGGAGTTTTTCATGGCATACGATTTTAAAGCTGTCGAAAAGAAGTGGCAGGCTCAGTGGAAAAAGAATCCGTATTTCAAGACAAAAAAAGAACGCACCGGCAAAAAGTTTTATTGCCTTGATATGTTCCCCTATCCTTCCGGCTCTGGCCTTCATGTTGGCCACTGGAAGGGGTATGTGCTTTCAGATCTTTATGCACGCATGAAGTGGCTTGATGGCTACAGCGTTCTTCATCCCATGGGCTGGGACGCCTTTGGTCTTCCGGCAGAAAATGATGCGATCAAAAAGGGTATTTACCCAAAAACCGGAACCGCACGCAACATTGAAAATTTTAAGCAGCAGCTTGCCGCCATTGGCGCCATCTACGACTGGGAAAAGGAAGTGAACACCACCGATCCTGGTTATTACAAATGGACGCAATGGATTTTCTTGCAAATGTACAACGCCGGCCTTGCCTACGAAGCTGAAACGCCCATCAACTGGTGTCCAAAGTGTTTGACTGGTTTGGCTAACGAAGAAGTGGTTGGCGGTTCGTGCGAGCGTTGCGGTACAGCAATTATTCAAAAACAAGTACGTCAGTGGGTGCTGCGCATTACGCGCTACGCCGAAAAACTGTTGGACGGCCTGAAAAAACTTGAGTGGCCAGAAAAAGTTAAGCTGATGCAAGAAAACTGGATCGGCAAAAGCCGCGGCGCGACCGTAACGTTTACCACCGAAGCTGGTTTTACCATTCCGGTATTTACCACGCGGCCTGATACCATTCACGGTGTAACATTTCTGGTTCTTGCGCCTGACCATGATTGTGTTGAAAAGATAGTAACCAAAGAACACGCAGCTGCTGTGGCAGCATTTCAAGAAAAATTTGCACACAGCTCACAGCGCGAACGTACCATTGAAACGGATGAAAAAGAGGGTGTGTTTACGGGCGCTTATGTTACCAACCCAGCAACCAATAAAAAAATTCCTGTGTACTTGGCCAACTATGTGCTCAAAGACTACGGTACTGGTGCGGTGATGGCGGTGCCGGGTAGCGATCAACGTGACTTTGACTTTGCGCAGCTTTATAAACTGCCAATCATTCCAGTCATTCGTCCCAATGCAAACGCCGATGACTTTGTTGCTGCAGACGGAACACCGCGCAAGGCTTATGAAGGCGATGGTATTTTGATCAACTCTGGGCCATGCGATGGTCTGGATGCAAAGACCGAAGGTTTTGCTGATATCCTCAAGCAGCTAGAAACAATGGGTGTTGCTCAGGAAAAAACAATTTACAAATTACGCGACTGGGTTTTTTCCCGTCAACGCTACTGGGGTGAGCCGATTCCGCTGGTGCATTGCAAGTCCTGTGGCGTTGTTCCGGTGCCAGAAAATGAATTGCCGGTGCTGTTGCCCGAAATTGAAAAATATCAGCCAACCGGAACAGGCGAATCGCCACTTGCTGCCGTCGAGTCGTGGGTTAACACAACCTGCCCTCGTTGCAAAGGCAGTGCGCGACGTGAGACCAATACGATGCCGCAATGGGCGGGATCGTGTTGGTACTTTTTGCGTTACCCAAATCCGCAGCAGACCGACAAGCCGTTTGACCCTGCTGACATGAAATATTGGCTACCGGTTGATTTGTACATTGGCGGCATTGAGCATGCGATTCTGCATCTGCTGTACGCTCGCTTTTATGTCAAAGTGCTCCATGACCTTGGCCATTTACCTTTTGATGAACCATTTACGCATTTGTTCAATCAGGGCATGGTGTGCATGAAATCAACCATCACGGGTCGTGTTGAAAAAATGTCGAAGTCCAAAGGCAATGTTGTCAACCCTGATGACATTGTTGAAGAATTGGGTTCAGACACGTTGCGCATGTACATGCTGTTCATGGGGCCTCCTGAGCTTGATACCGAATGGCAGACCGATTCAATTCGTGGCGTGCGCAGCTTTTTAAACCGCCTATGGGCATATTTGACCACACCGGGCAATGTGCTGGGGCAGGGCACCGATGCTGATGAAAAATCGCGCAAGCGTTTCCACAAATTTTTAAAAGCGTACCAAGAACGCATCGCAGATTTTAAAGTGAATACCGCTGTGTCAGCAGTCATGGAATACCTCAATGACCTTGAGAGCGAAAAGTTGACGCTTGATTACGATCTGTGTGAAAAATTCTTGGTTGCTCTTTCGATTATGGTGCCGCACTTTTCAAGCGAATTGCTTGAAACGATTGTAGGCAAACAACTGGAACATTGTTCATGGCCAACATTTGATGCAACGCTTGCACAACAAAATGAAGCTACTGTTGTAGTGCAAATTAACGGCAAATTGCGTGCTTCGTTGTTTGTCAAAAAGGGATTGCCGCAAGAAACACTTGAGCCTTTAGCGCGTGAGCAAGCGGCAAAATGGCTTGAGGGTAAAGAGGTGCTCAAAGTTATTTTTGTTCAGGATCGTCTTATCAATTTTGTGATCAAAGGGTAGCAATATGAAAATTTTTTTGGATACTGCTAATCGTGAATTAATTAAAAAATGGGTTGCAACTGGACTTATCGACGGTGTAACCACCAACCCAACACTGCTGAGCAAAGAGGGCGGGGACATCAAACAAGCGTTGCGTGACATCTGCTCGATGGTGCCCGGGCCAGTGAGCATTGAAGTTATCGAAAAAGATCCTGCTGCCGTGCTTGCTCAGGCTCGTGAGATCGCAAAGTTTGCAAAAAATGTTGTCGTCAAAATTCCATTCGCTGAACAGTATTTACCAATCATCAAAACTGCTGTTGACGAAGGCATTCGCATCAACGCGACATTAATCTTTACGCCCATTCAAGCATTGCTGATGGCCAAGCTTGGTGTCGAATTCATTTCGCCTTTTGTTGGACGTTGGGACGACATTGGCGTCGAAGGTGTTGGTCTGCTTGAAGAAGTGGTGACGGTCAAAGATCTTTACAATTATTCTTCACAAATTCTTGCTGCCTCCATCCGCTCTGTGCTGCACTGGCAAACCATCGCAAAAACCGGCGTTGATGTCATCACGCTGCCACCGGCAGTGTTTGCGCAGGCCATGAAGCATCCGCTAACAGAACGTGGTATTGAGATGTTTGATGCCGATTGGAAGAAGTTGGGCAAAGACAGTTTATTGGGCTAAGGGGTTAGACAGCGGTTGTGGCTGGTTGGTCTGTTGCAGGATTTTTCTCCTTTTTTTTAGCCGTTGCCGCTATTTACTTAACCCTTTCCGTAGCATTTTTCATTATGGCCTTAGCGTTGTTTTTTGCATCGGTAGTTATCTGTCCGGCTTTTTCTAATGCTTTATCAAATCGGCTAAGTCTTTCGATAATTTTAGAATTATTAACCTCTGGCGATTTTGCAATATCGAGTGCGGTTTGGCCCGCGTTGTTTTTTATTTTAGTGTCGGCACCCGCTTCGATTAACGTCAATGCAATCTCTGTATGCGCGCCTGTTAGGCCACCGAATCCTGGCTTTGCGTTTTTTATTGCTTCCATCAAAGCGGTGTTGCCGGCGTTATTTGGTAGATTGAGGCTGGCAAGGATAGTTTTATTTTCTTGTGTCAATTCTGGATTGAAAAAATCTTGAATGAGTGTACTTGAACCTTTGCGTGCAGCGATGATGAGCGCTGTGTCGCCGTCTTTGTTTTGTTTGGTGAAATCAGGATTATATGATAGTAGTAGTAATGCGGTCAAATAACAGTCTTCATCGATTGCCCACATTAATGGCGTATTGCCACTCATACCTTGTGTATTTATGTTGGGTACAACCCCGTCGTCGTTACCAGATTCAAGTAACTTGTTAGCATTAGCAGGATTTGTAAGTCGTGCTGCTTTAAGAAGTTCATTATCTGCTTTGATTTGTTGAGCCTCAGTTGGTTTGGCCGTTGTTGGCTCGCCAGCCTCTTCTTGGCCTTCCGAGCCTGCTGCTACTTCTTCCTGTTCTTCCTGCTCTCCTTCAGTTTCTTCTTCTTCATCCGTGGATTCTTCTTGCTCGCCCTCTTCTTCTGGTGTTGGCGTTGTGCACCAAACAGGTGGTTGCGCTAAACCGCAACAAATAAGTATCAGCAAACTGAGCGTTAACGATTTCATCGATTCCACTCCTCAATAAATTCTGAAATTAATTCAAACATCACTTCCAAAATACCGTGAGAGGGGTATGAATTGGAAGAAATTGGGCAAAGATAGCTTGCTTGGGTGAGGAGTTAGACAGCGGCGACTGCTGCTGGCGGCACAACTTTCTCTGCGCTTGCCCCCGGGCCGGAACCACCTGTTCCTGTTTCTTCCTCCCCCTCATCCTCTTCTTCTTCTTCTTGGCCTTCAACTTCAGGATTATAGGCTGTTTTCCCCACTTCTTGCTGGGCCTTTTGAGCTTCTGTTGCGTTTTTCGCTCCTTTTGCCTTCAGCGCAGTGATGATTTTGGTGTTGTTCCATTGTATTGCTTTATCCAATATGGTGGAGCCGTCAAGATCTTGTGCGTTTACATCAGCACCTGCTTCAATGAGTGCTAACGCAATCTCTGTATCCTTGCCTGTTAGGCCACCAAGTGCTGGCTTTGCCTGTTTTATTGCTAACATCAATGGGGTATTGTCAGAAACCCAAGAAACTATGTTTAAATCTGGTTTTGGCTGACCTTGCAAAAGTTGAGTAACTTTCGTTATATCACTCTTAAGAACGGCTTCAATAAGTTTGCAACTGTTGCCTATTTGTTGAATCTTTTGCCGATCTGTGATTCTCTCACCCTGTTTGGCTTGCTCTAGATATGCTCCGATAACATTATCTGTCTTTTCATTATAAATGAACCTCAAACCGTAAATGCCCCCTGCTTCAGCCCATTCTTCATGTTCACTCTGTGCAGATTCAGTTGTTGCACCTATAAGATGCAGAAATTGCATGCTTGTTCCATGCCAGTATTTGGCCGCCAATGTCAGTGGGGTGTTGCCATCGTTATCTTTCGTCTCAAGGTTAACATTCGGATTTTTTTGAAGGATTGCGATTATTGCATCAAGGTTGCCATCTTTGGCGTACTTAAGAAGTGCGGTTTCGTCATTAGTGTTTTGTTGTTTCGCTGCTGCTGTGGCGTCTTGTTGCTTAGTTCCTAGTTGTTTTTCTAGCTGAGCTATTCTCTCTTGTACAAGCTCTTGTGGCTTTCCCGCTGGAAAATTTATTGCTTTAAGTGCTTGTAAATCTTCTGCAGTTCTTACGCCTTCCAAGACTGCTTCAAGAAGTTTTTGCGAAGGCAAGAGATTCAACCAAAAAGACTTAGGAACATTTAATGCCGCATTTTCATAGTCAGCTATGAGGGTTAGCGCGGTTTGTTGTTTGTTGTTTTCTAAATTTATGTTTGCGCCTGCCTTAACGAGTATCTCAGCAATTTCAGAATAGTGACTGACTTCCTTGTGCCACGCTGACCATGCATTTTTCAGAGGTGCTAGTTCTGCATCGAGTCCTTCTTTATAAGTTTTAGGTGCTTTTTTGTCTGTTTTTTTAGAAGGTAGCGCCTTACTTTGTTTTTCTATTGCGCTTATTATGAGCCGCATCGGTGCCGTGTCGCCTTGCGTATCCTTCAGATTAACATTTGCTTTCCCTTGCTCAATAAGCGTGGTGCAAACTAGTTCACTACCTTTTGATACCGCCCACATCAATGCGGTTTCGCCTTGTTGGTTTTGTGCATCGACTTTAGCGCCTCGTGTAATGAGAGCTTTGATAATTTCTACGTTATCCGAATGACCAAAAGTAATTGGGGTAGTTTCCTTGGCAGCCCATATGAGTGCGGTGTTGCCTTGGTTGTCTGTTGTTTCAAGTTGCAAATTTTTATCTTTTGTTATTCTGTCGAGCAACGTGGAAACAGGACAGAGTGGCAGAGAAAAGATTCGTGCATTGTCCTTGACGAGCCACATCAAAGCTGTTTTACCCATCTGATCTTTTTCTGTGTTGAAGTCGGCTCCTTGTTTGAGTAGTGCATTGATGTTCATGCGACTTGATAATTCTATATTACGCTTAATAGCGCTTCGCCGGACATCATCTCTGGCGCTTCGATCTTTTTTCGCTTCAGCTTCCGCATTATGAAATTCTTTAATTGCAACAATGAGTTCAGAATCTTTAACAGGAGAAGGTTTCGGCTTCGTCCCCCACACCTGCAGCGGTAACAGACAAAAACAAACGAGCGCTATCGTGCTGAGCGTTAACGATTTCATCGATTCCCCTCCTCGATAAATTCTGAACTTTATTTCAAACACTACTTTCAGAATATCGGTAATGGGGCGTGGAATGGAATGAAAATGAAAAGTATGAGAGATTGGGCAGTGCGATGCACTACCCAACAATCTTTGTAATCAGCTCGACGATGCCTGTAGCATCGATCTTCATCAGAGCCATGAGATCTTCAGGGCTGCCTGAGCGTGGGATTTGGGTGACGGCGCGTGAGTGAATACGAAGGCCGTTATTCACGAGCGCAGTCGTAACCGCTTCGCCAAGGCCGCCTTCTGGATAATGATCTTCGACCGTGATAATCGTATTGTTTGAGGCTTTGCCAATTGTGGTCAGTGTTGCATGATCAAGAGGCTTGATGCTGTACAGATCGATAACCGAAACAGCGATGCCGGCTTTTTGTAAAATATCGTGCGCCTTGAGCGCTTCGTGCACGGTGATGCCAGCGGTAACAATGCAGGCACGATCATTTTTTGATGAGCGCAAGACTTTGCAGCCGCCGAGTGGAAATTTTTCATTTGCGTCATACAACACCGGCACATCGGCACGTGTTGATTTCATGTACGAAATACCGTCATTGTAATCAGACATTGCTTCGACCAATGCGTAGGCGGAAACGCCATCGCTTGGCCACAGAACAACTGACTGTGGAATGGCGCGCAGCATGCCAATATCTTCAAGCGCCATTTGTGACGGGCCGTCTTGGCCGATTGAAACACCGCAATGTGATCCGCACAAACGCAGTGGAACGCGACCAATGCCCGCCATGCGTATTTGGTCGTAGGCACGTGAGAAAAAGCTGCCGAAGGTGGCAGCAAATGGAATTTTGCCGCGTTGTGCTAGGCCAGTGGCAATGCCAACCATATTCTGTTCAGCAATAAAAGATTGCACAAAGCGGTCAGGGTGCTGTTGCTCAAAAAATTCGGTGTAGGTTGAATTTTTAACGTCAGCGTCAAGTGCCCACACTGATTGATTGTTGGAGCCGAGCGTTGCTAAGGCGTAGCCAAATGCCTTGCGTGTTGAAATCTTTTTACCTGCTACAAAGGCTGCTGCGTTCTTATCTTGTGTAAGATTGAGTGACGCTGCGCCAGCTGCTTGTTGTGGTGTTGCGGCTGAAGGCTTTTGTGGGAAAAAAGGAGCTTTTGGTGTGTAGGCAGCTGCATCAGCAAACCGTTGCTGCAACATCTTGATAACACCCGGCATTTCTTCTTTGGTAAATGGTTTGCCATGAAAGCCTGGTTTATTCTCGCAGTGTTCTAGCCCGTGGCCCTTGCTTGTTTTTGCAATGATCATGAACGGTTGTTTGGTGTTTGTATTGGCTTGTTCGAACGCCTGGATAATTTCAGAAAAATTGTGGCCGTTGATAGTAATTGTTTTCCAACCAAAGGCTTCAAATTTTTGTGCAAAACGTTGGACATGATGATCATGCAATGATTGACCCGATTGCCCTAAGCCGTTGCAGTCTGCAATGCCGACCAGATTGTCAACGTTGTGTTCTGCGGCAAGTTCTGCCGCTTCCCACACCGATCCTTCAGCCAATTCGCCATCGCCGAGCATGACATATGTTTTGTACGATGCTTTTTCATAACGGGCGTTGAGCGCCATCCCCAGGCCGATTGAAAGTCCTTGCCCGAGTGATCCGGTTGCGGCTTCGTTGTAAGCAAACCGTGGTGTTGGGTGGCCTTCAAGGTTCGAGTTGATAGCGCGGAAGTTGAGTAACTCTTGTTCTGATATGATGTTGAGTTGGTGGAGTGCTGCGTAGACAACGGGGATTGCATGACCCTTGGAAAGAACAAAACGGTCATTGTTGGGATTTGATGGGTTTGTGTAATCGTAGCGCAGGATGTGGAAAAAAAGTGTTGCGATGATGTCCGCTGCTGACATGCATGACGTTGGGTGGCCGGAGCCTGATTGCGTGGTCATGCGGATTGAATTGATGCGAAGGTTGAGGGCTTGGTGCGCCAGATGATTGATAAGATCATGACTATTGGTTTGGTTCACAAGAACTCCTTTGTACGGTTAGAGCAGCATCCTTATTTTTGAGAAAATTAACAATTAATTGGCTCCAGTGTTCCATGCTGTTGTACAGTGGTTGCATAGCATCAAGCGTCAAAAGCTTGCCTTCTTTCAATTCACTTTTGATAGCGATATTTGGACTGTCGCCTTGCAATAAAAATGCGAAACCAATATGTACTTGACCGACGTCATTTGAATCATCATTGATAAGGCCGAGTGCTGTGATGCTAAGGCCGCCTGTGTAAGCAACTTCTTCGTGAAATTCTCGTTGTGCCCAATCAATCAATGTTGCGCCATCCATGTCTTCTTCTCTGATGTGACCGCCAATGCCTAGTGAATGTTTGTTTTTGAGGCGTGTCTCGCTTGCGGTTTTTTTGCGTTGCATCAAAAAATAGTGATCATTGTGACAGAAAATTAAATACGGGATGATTTGCTTGTACGATGGATCAGTTTCCATGGCCGAGCGCCACAAAAATTTTTGGTGTTGTTTGATCAACTGTTGGTAGCTTCCAAAATCATCAAGGGGCAGAAAACCTTGAAATTCGGCTGCAGAAAAAAGGATTTCTCTTTTGACGACCAAAATTTTTTCATCAGAGATAGCCGGTTTCATTGATTCCTTCAATTGCTTAGAGCCTATACGAAGATTTATTTTCGCACCCTTCGATACGATTTGCTTCGCAAATCACTCAGGGCGAACGGGGATCAAGAAATCAGTTCGTGCCGTGTTGATATGTGTTCTTGATGCTCACTGTAAACATATAACTTAATCCCGACTGCTCCGAGTGCCGTGCTGCAAGCACGGTGTATCGAGGAGACCATACGAACGGCATAAAATTAATTTCGGTAAAAACTATAGCACATCTTACTGGCGAGTAGGAAAAAGACAAGGGCAGACAACGTGCCTGCCCTTGTAGCGGAGTTGATGAAGTGCGGTTTATTTGTATTCAGTGACGAATTTGATCCATTGGGTTTTTTGTGCAAATGCCGTACTTGCATATGAACTATATACGGTGTTACGAGGATAATAAATTGCAATACCTTTGACGGTTGATGCATAGAGCGAGCCGGCTGCATTGGCGATAACGGCTTGTGTAATAAGCTGCCGGCCTGTGTTGACGACGAGTAATAAATCGGAAGCGGCTTTGGTAAATGCCTTACTGCTAGCAGCTTTTGCCGTCGGTGTAGCGCATGATTTTTTCAGCTGTAGGGTCAACGCCGTATAGAATGAATATAAATCAATGTAATCACTGACCGCGAATGATGTAGCAGATGATCGTGCGCGACGGATTATTGTCTTAATGCGCGCTGCATCGGCTTTTTTGCATGCTGCAACTTTAATAATGAATGTGTTCACATTGTCCTTTAATGCTCCGACTTTTGATAGATCAATGGCAGATTGAGTGTAATCGGATGCGCGGCCTTGATAAAAAGCGCTGTATGCGCCGACAATGGCTTTTGCCAGTTCAGTTGCGCCATAGCGTGCAGGATTTGTACATAACGGTGTAAGGAAGCGTGAGTATGCCCAGCCTTCTCCTGGTTCGGTTTCTTCCGAGCCAACAAGAACATTGACTGAATCTTTTATTTGATACGCTACTTCTAGCATCGCCATCAAACATGCATCCATGCCGACAAGATCAATGTTTTTGCCAAGGACTTCAGTTTTTATGCGTGAAAAAGCGGTTGAGAGATCTTGATTGGTTGCGTACGTGTTTTGTGAATCATCAAATAAAATGCCGCGAGGGTCTTTTGGATCATATTTTTTTTGAATCCCAAGCCCTGGAATTTCAAGCCACGGAACGGTTTGTTTGTTATTTTTTGCAAGCTTAGGATCGAATCTGAATAGTTTATCGATTGGTTTAAAGCGAGGGTCCAAAACGCCACTACCATGATTCCAAAGAATAGTTGCATATTTCTTTGCGCTGTATTTTGCTTTGGCCCAGGCCATCATATCAACAAGTTCTTGGACAGGGTTAAGGCCCATTTCGGCAGAAAGTGATGCATCTTCAATGCGACCACCTTTGACAATGCGGTAGCGCCACGTTTTGTTGTTATTGGGCTGGTCCCATTCTACCAACATGTTGACGGAGTCGGTGAATGGCGCCATTTGCATGTCGTTGATGTTGTATGAGGCAAAGGGCGCTAAATTATTGTCAGCTTGAATATAGGCGACAATGGTCCATTCGGCTTGCGCCTTAGGTGTTGCTGCCTCTCCGGTGTGCATCAGTGTGCACCAACCAAATATGGCTACAACAAGCCAGTAGAAGCATGGTTTCATACGATTCTCCTTTAAAAAATAGGTTTGAATAATACAAACAAACTGGGTTTTAGGATATGAAAATGGCTACTTGAAAATCAAGGAATTAGAGGAAAATAGGAAGAAAAGATAGGTTTTGCCCTGGTCGCTTGAGGTAATTATTCAAATCATGCTGTTTGTGTTAAACTGCTAGCATTGTTTTGCTCATAAAAAATACAATGCTTTTTATACCGTGGAAGGTACAACGTGATTAAAGTAGAAACCCTCATTGAACAAACAGAATTTTTGTTAGACAAACAAAAAGAAGCGCAAAAAGAGTGTATTGATATTTTCAATGACTTGCTCAAGGTAGTTGAAAAAAAACGTAAACAAGTAACTGATGAAGAAGAAGTTGCTGCTCTTGATCAGGTCAGCGGTTTAATCTCTAATCAAGTTGAAGCGATTTCCGAAGAAACTCAGGTTGACATCGATTTTCTTGGTGAACAGCTTGAAGCTTTAAAAAATATTCAAAAGATCAAAGATCCTGCAAAAATGAAAGAAATGTTGGCTCTCTTGATTGATGAAGAAGAAGACATCAAAGAAACAAATGCATTCAAAAAAGACGTTAACGAAGAAGCGATGCTTTCCAAGCAAAACTTGCTGACATTGGTTAACGATTTGAAAGATGCGGTTACTGAAGGCAGTGCCAAAGATGTTGCCCTCTATTTAGAATCGATTCTTGAATCGGAAGAAGGCGAAGAAGAATCCGATGAAGAAGATGGCGAATGCTGGGATGATGACGAAGATGATAACGACAAAAGATCGTGCAAAAGCTCATGCAGCGATTGCCGTGGTTGCCCTGGCGCACGCAAAATGACCGTCGAAGATGTGTTTACTGAATTTAACAAACAATCCGAGAAAAAATCGGGCAAAAAAACACGCCACTAGATCATATGAATAAAAAAATTATTAATGTAACAATTGAGCCTGGCTGCGTTTCCTGTGGGGCCTGTCAGGCCATCTGCCCTGAAGTATTTGAGCTTCGGGGAATGTCAAAAATTAAACCAGATGCCTCATTTGAAAAAAATGCGGCACTTATTCGTGAAGCGGCAGAAACCTGCCCGGTAAGTGTTATCGTTATTGAAGAACAGTAATCATTCTTAGCTTAGGTAGATGTCGTAACACTATGCAAAACGAAGTACGATTTTTTAATGAGCTGAAAGAAAAGCTTCTTGTTGATGGTCAAAACTTTTTGTATGCAGGGCAGCTTTTAAAGCGTGCCTACGAGCAATTTCCATCAAATATTGCTTTAATTGCGTCCAAGGAGTCGATGACGTATCGAGAGTTATATTTGCGTTCAGTTCTTTTTTCGCTGCATTTACAAAAGCTTGGTATCAAACCAGGTGAGCGTGTTGTGCTGCTGTGTGAAAATTCAGCCGCATTTTACAATGCCTATTTTGCCATTTTGCAGGTTGGTGCAGTGGTCATTCCGCTTAATACGTTTTTGCATGAAAAAGAATTGACCTACATCGTCAATGATGCAAAGCCAGCGGCCATTGTTGTTACTGACGCTTTACGTAAAAAAGTTGATGCACTCGTTCAGGCGCAACAGATTTCAGAATCGGTTCATATTATTGGTCAACAAGAGTTTGATTGTGCAAATCCATTGCCATCACATAGCAATACCATGGTGGCATCGTTCGAGCCCGTCGCATTGCCGCTGCATGGAATGTGTGCGCTACTGTACACCTCCGGTACGACAGGAACGCCAAAAGGCGTTATGTTGTCATCCAACAATGTGATAACCAATACGCTACAGGTATATGCACGATTCAGGGAATGTGGGCTTGGTAGCAATGAACGGTTTTTTTGTGTCCTTCCGCTTTTCCATGTATTTGCGCAGAACACCTGCTTGTGGCTTCCGGTGATGGTTGGTGGCAGTATTATTATTGTTTCGCACATCGACCGATCATTGATTCTTGAGGGCTTGCGCCATAAACCAACAGTCTTTTTTGGCGTGCCGGCTTTATATGGTCTTTTGTGCCTTATGAAAACAGCTCCGCTAGATTCGGTGCGACTTTTTGTTTCTGGTGCCGACATGTTGCCCGCCAAAATTCGAGTTGGTTTTGGGGTAATTTATGGACGAAAAATTTGTTCGGGTTATGGACTTTCAGAGACATCGCCAGTTATTGCTGTCAATACTGAAAATAATGAAAAGTCGACGATGGTTGTTGGTTATCCGCTGGTGGGCATTGAGGCTGAGGTGCGCGATGAGCAGCGCAATGTGTTGCCCGTTGGAACGATTGGCGAGCTGTGGCTTAAGGGCGACAATGTGATGCTTGGTTATTACAACGCGCCAGAACAGACGAATAAAGTTTTTGTTGATGGCTGGCTAAACTCCGGTGACTTGGCATACAAAGATGCGCTGGGGCGCTTGGCAATCTGTGGCCGGACCAAAGATGTGATTATTCACAAAGGGTTTAATATTTATCCGGCAGAGGTCGAAAACGTTTTGTTGCTTCATCCTGCTGTTTCAAAGGTGGCGGTTATTGGCCACGATGAAGGTGCCAATGGTCAGGTACCGGTGGCGTTTGTTGCTGTTAAAAAGCACGATGATGCGTTGGAAAAAGACTTGCGTGCGTTGTGTGCACACAATTTGGCCGCTTACAAAGTGCCGCGAAAAATCATTTGCCTGGACGACTTACCAATGAATGCAACCGGTAAAGTTGACAAAAAGCAGCTCAAGACAGCATCATGATAGTATGTTCATGTCAAACGATATAACTGGAATAAGGCATTTATGACAATATTGACGCAATTGTTTTTCTTTTTAATCGCGCTGTGTTTTGCGGCGTTGTTTGCATTTTTGGAAACAGCGTTTACTGCGTTGCGGCTCTTCAAGCTCAAGGAGCTGGAGCTTTCGGTTTCCAAATATAAAAGTTTATTTAATTCATGGGAAAAAAATCCGCAGCGTATTCTGATTACCATTTTGATTGCTAACAATTTTGCGCATGTGCTGTCATCGGTGTTGATTTCAAATATCATGGCGCACTTTTTTGGCGCATTCGGTTTGGCGATTGGTGTTGCTCTTGCAACGGCAATGATTTTGATTTTTGGTGAAATTATTCCAAAAAGCTTTGCCAAGACGCATCACGAACGATTATTTGGTTCCTGCCTGTGGCTGATCAATGTTTTGTTCTATGTGTTTTATCCGTTTGTAACCGCGCTTTTAAAAATTGCAGACTATTTTTTCAGCACGTTGGGCGGTGAGCATGTTCTTGAAAAACAAGACGTGATTTCTGAAAAAGAAATTGAATTTTTGATTGATTACAGCGATGAAAAAGGACTGATGGAAGCAGAGAAGACTGAAATGCTTCAAAATGTTTTCAGCCTTGGTCAGACGGTAGTTCGTGAAATCATGATTCCAAAGGCGGACATGATTTTACTCAATGTGAATACAACCATTGAGCAGGCCAAAGATGCGTTTTTCAAGTCACGTTATTCTCGCATTCCGGTCTACGAAGAGAATGATGACAACGTGATAGGTATTATTCACCAGAAAGATATTTTTGATCTCATGTACCATGCGCAAAATAAAACGCTCAAGGAGCTGGTGCGTCCGGTGCTTTTCATTCCTGAATCACAAAAAATTAATCAGTTGCTCAGCGACTTTTTACGCAAACACTTTCACCTTGCCATTGTCATTGATGAGTACGGCAGTATCGCCGGGTTGGTGACACTGGAAGATATCATCGAAGAGATTGTTGGCGAAATTGTTGACGAGCATGAACGCATTAATGCCGAAGTTGTCCAACTTGAAAAAGGCGGCTGGATTATTGATGCTGGTGTAAGCCTTGAAAAGGTTGAAGATTTGTTAAACATCAAGATTCTGGCAGAAAATGCTGTCACGTTGGGTGGGTTCTTGGCCGAGAAGCTTCAGCATATTCCTAAAAAAGGCGAACGTGTTTTGTATGAAGGTTATTGCTTTCAGGTGCAGCAGGCCAACGCTCGTCGTGTACTGTTGATACTTGCGTTTGCAAACAAAGATGAAGCGCCAAAATCAGAACATGCTGATTAGTGGCGCTTAATTTTATCTAATATGAATAATCTTATTATTTCAAATGTTTCTTCAAAAGTTCCTGAATGATCATCGGATTTCCTTTGCCCTTTGTTTCCTTCATTGTCTGTCCGACAAAGAACTGAAACAATCTTTCATTGCCCGCTTTGTAGGCAGCAACGTTATCGGGGTTGGCGGCAATGACTTTAAGTACAAGAGCTTCAAGCTCTTCGGTTGAACCGATTTGTGTCAGATTTTTTTCTTGAATAATAACATTGGCAGCTTTGCCGGTTTGCACCATGTCGGCGAACACCTCTTGTGCAACCTTGGAGTTGATGATGCCTTTATCAAGTGCAATGGCTAGTTCGGCAAGTCCTTGTGGCGTGATTTTGACCTGATGAAGCTCGAGTTTATGTTCTTTTAGGTATGCCAGTAAGTCGCGCAAAATCCAGTTGCCAACAACTTTAGGCTTTTGACTGATACCGGCAGCTTGTTCAAAGAAATCTGCCAATACCTGATCGTGAATCAAAATCTCGGCATCGGCCGCAGGAATGCCGTAGTCATTCTGAAAGCGTTTTTGTTTGGCGTGTGGAAGTTCTGGAATTGATTGTTTAATGCGTTCTACCCAAGCGTCATCGATCGAAATGATTGGTAAATCAGGCTCGGTAAAGTAGCGATAATCGAATGCTTCTTCTTTGGAGCGCATGAAAAATGTTTTTTGCTGTTTATTGTCCCACAGACGTGTTTCCTGCTTGATTTGTTCGCCGGATTCAAGTGCTGTTATTTGGCGTTCGACTTCATATTCGATAGCATGTGAAATAAACTTGAATGAGTTGATATTTTTCAGTTCAACCTTGGTTCCAAGTTCTTTTTGCCCCTGAGGTCGTACTGAAATGTTGATGTCAGCACGGAATGAACCTTCTTCCATATTTGCGTCGCTGATGCCCAGATAGCGTACCAAGGTGTGCAGCTGCAGTAAATATGCTTTGGCCTCCAGCGATGATGACATGTCAGGTTGCGAAACTATTTCAAGCAGTGGGGTGCCGGCGCGATTCAAGTCGACCCAGCTGATGCCGCCGGTTCCGTGAATGTTTTTGCCAGCATCTTCTTCCATGTGAATGCGCAGAATGCGAACTTTTTTTTCACTGCCATCTGTACACTCGATGGGTACGTAACCGTTTGAGCAGATGGGGTCTGCTTGTGTGATTTGATAATTTTTAGGTAAGTCGGGATAAATGTAATGTTTACGCGCAAAGTCGCATGTTGTGGCAATACTGCAATTGCTTGCAAGTCCCGCCATGATGGCGCAGTCAACAACGCGTTTGTTCAGTGTTGGTAGAGTGCCCGGCTGTCCGGTACATATGGGGCAGATATTGGTGTTTGGTTGCATACCGAATTGGTTTGGGCATGAACAAAAAATCTTGGAGTGCGTTTTGAGCTGAACGTGAACTTCGATACCAATTGTCGCCTGATAGGCTGGATATTTATCTAAAATTGTTTTTGTTTCATGAGCCATGACAAAACCTTTGCGTTGTGCATTACGCGATTATGTGGTGAAAACTACATTTTGCGTATGGTGAATTGTGCATCTTCGTACTGCTCGTTGCATTCGATAATTGCTTTGCATCCAAATTGTTTCTCGAGCTGCAAAATTGACTGATACTCTTGATGGATCAGGTAATCAAAGACTTTGCTTGATACTGATAAAATTATAGAAGTTGTCAAGTTCTTTTGCTGTATTTCGGTCTTAAATTGACGCAAAACTTCAAAGCTGATGCTTTGTATCGATTTAACAAAGCCGCAGCCGCTACATATGCCGCACACATTGGTTAGTTGTTGCAGAAGTGTTTTGCCTGCACGTTTGCGGGTCATTTGCACCAGCCCGAATTCAGAAATTTTGAGCGTGACCGATTGAAACTTGTCTTTTTCTTTGAGCGTTTTTTCCAGGACACGCGACAATTTTTGGCGGTGCGAGGAGTTTGCCATATCAATAAAGTCGATGACAATCAGTCCGCCAATGTTGCGTAGACGTAGCTGCGTAACAATTTCATCTGCAGCCTCCAGGTTGGTTTTTAAAATAATGTCTTCCATCATGGAGCCGCTGCCGGTGAATTTACTGGTGTTTACGTCGATGACGGTCATAGCCTCAGTTGATTCGATAATCAGTGTGCCGCCAGAGCGCAAAACCACTTTTTTCTGCAGCGCTTTTTCAATTTGTTCATCAATTTTGAAGCGATCAAATAAGGGTGGTGGGCCGCTATAAAAGCGCAGCCGGTTCAGATGCTCAGGCGTAAAATTTTTTACAAATTTGTGAATCGATTGCAACTCGGCTTGGTCGTCGCTGATCACCACTTCAACGTCTTCGTCCAGGTGATCGCGAATTGCGCGAAGCGAGAGTGGCAAATCTTCGTGCACTTTTTCGCCCGGCTTGGCCTTTTTGTATTTTTTTTGAATCGATGACCAGGTTGAAATGAGAATTGCTAGATCTTTTTGAATGTCTTTAATAGGACGCCCTTCGGCTGTTGTGCGTACAATTGCACCCATGCCTGAAGGAAGATTCTTTTGCAAAAATTCACGCAAACGCATGCGCTCTTCTTTGGCCTCAATTTTTTTTGAAACGCCCAGGTGAGGGATGTTGGGCATCAGGACCAAAAATTTGCCTGGCAGCGTGAAACAGGTAGAAAGCTTGGCGCCTTTTTCGTGAATTGGCTCTTTGATGACTTGCACCAAAACTGATTCGCCTTCACTAAAAACGTTACCAATATTGAGAGAGCTTTTGATTTCTCGTTCGGTGAATTCTTCTCGGTCATCGGTTTGAAGGACTTCGGTGATGCGCTCGGTGGCAAGTGCGCGATCGACTTCAGAAATATGCAAGAAGCCGGCCTTGTGTTGCGCGATGTCAACGAATGCTGTTTGAATGCCGGGAAGAACCTTGGAAACGCGACCCTTAAAGAAACATCGATCAAGATCTTCTTTGTTGTGTGTATCAAAGTAGATATCCTGCAAGCGGTCGTTGTTGAGTACCGCAACGCGGGTTTGCCATTTGTCTTTGTTGATTAAGATCTTTTTCACTATATTCGCCCCTGTTTTAACGTCTCTGTACTGTTTTTGAAAATTTTTTAATGTGGATTTTTCAAAAAATTACAGTAAGATGTAGAGTAACTTAACACTAGTATAGTAAAACTTCATTGGGATGGGTAGGAAATTTGAGAAAAGTGTGTTAAAGTAGGGCCCTAAACGGAAAATAAAAAGTCTAAATGGCAATAAAAATGAGGAGATGTTATGGAAAAACTTAACAAACTTGGGTTACTGTGTGTGGTCGTAGCACTGTTCTTTGCCGGTTGCGGTAAGAAAAAACAGGCGGCGGATGAAGGCTCAATGAAAAGCTCCAAAAAATTAGCCAGCGCCGACACCAATGTTCCACTCAAGGAAGAAACTGAAAACTTGCTAGAAGACGGCAACATCTCCGACTTTGCCTTTGTTGATGACGAAACCGATGGTAAAAAAGGTAACGTAGCCCCTGCTGACGCCAATGCATTGCTTGCTGCCAATGAAGGGGAAGAAGATGATGAAATGGGTGGCGAGAATGATGAGACCGATGCCTACGGGTTCAAGGTTGTTCACTTCGACTTTAACAAAAACAGCATTCGCGCCGATCAAAGACCTCTTGTAGCAGAAAACATTGAAGTAGCACACAAAGCTATTGAAGACGGCAGAAAAGTCGTTGTCGAAGGTCACTGTGACCAAGTAGGTTCTGCGAGTTACAACTTGGCATTGTCCCAGCGCCGTGCTGAAGCTGTCAAAAGTGAAATGATTCGCAAGGGTGTCAAAGAAGACTCGGTTAAGACCGTTGGTTACGGCTATGAACGCCCATTGGTCTGGTCAGACGCCAGTAGCCGTGCGACTTTGATCAAAGAATTAGCGCCAAATCGTCGCGCTGAAGTATTAGCGAACTAAAACGCCGACACAGTTTACAACTTAGAGAAGAAGGCGACGCGGTTAACCGCGTCGCCTTCTTCTCTTTTGTGCGTATAAAACATGGTCTCAGAATGTTACGCGCTGCATGGGTAGGTAACATACTTGAAAGTCGTTACGAGCCAGTGTTGACCAGTCAAGTTCCTTAATGAGTGCCGGATAAACGGTTTCGTTGGTGAGTTGTTCCTTGTTGTACCAGCTGACCTCAACAATACCTTCGGTATTGGCTTCATCGGTTTGTTGTGTAAGTGTTCCGCCGGTGTACTGGCACAAAAACCACAATTTAAGCATGCGATTTTTTTGTGAAAGCAAATCTTCAATAAAAAGAAGCTTAATTGGTTTGACCTCCAGTCGTGTTTCTTCGTGTACTTCGCGAATCAGTGCCTGATGCACGTCTTCTTCGCTATCAACACCTCCACCGGGGCCGACAAGGTAACTGGTGCCATTGGGTGCGGTGTAGCGGACAAGCAGGATGGTGTTGTTGTGCAGGACGATACCTGCTGCGGCAATTCGGAATGGATGCATAATGAATTCCTTTCTAAGCAATAAGTTCAGCAGCAACAGTAGCGTGTATCATCCAGGTTTTCGTAAATATCCGGATTGATAAACTCAAGGTTGTTAAGCAACAGAGCAATTGAAGTTTCCCATGAGAAACGTGCCGCATAACGGCGGCAATCTTCTGGCTTGATTACCCCTGCTTGCACATGGCGCCATGCCCATCGTGCACATAAACCAAGTTCTTCGTCGTTGTTGGCAACAATAGGAAGACCGCAGGCTAACGCTTCAAGGATTACGAGGCCGAAAGAGTCGTTTTTGCTGGGAAACATAAAAATATCAGCGCAATGATAATAAGCCAGCAGGTTGATTCCTCGTTGCGGGCCGGTAAAAATAATTTCTGGATAGTTTTCTTTCAGCTCAGCCAAACTAAATCCAATATTTTCATCGCCAACAACAATTTTTGTGCCTGGGACTTCTAAGTCAAGAAACGCTTGCAAGTTCTTTATTTTTGAAAGATGGCCAACGTACAAATAAAACGGATGGGGTAGTCCTTCAAGTTGGAGTGCTTTGACAAGTTGATGTTTCAATTCTTTTGTTGGGAGCGGAAAGTTGCCTAAATCAATACCATGTGGCCAAACCGTTACGTTGGCAAACCCATCAATTGCCAGTTCGCGTTTAAACGAGTCGGTGGGAACCAGAATATGATGTGCCTGTGATAAAAATTTGTTAACAATAAAGTATTTTGTTATCCAGCAAGGAATGTGGGTTACGATGTTTGAAATTTCTGGCAAGCGTACCGAACAAAACGCGGTAAATGGAATTTCGTGTTCGGCGCAATAATCTGCTGCGCTTGTGGAAAGGGGGCCCATGAGTGCTATAAGGATATAATCAGGTTGGAACTCTTTGAAAACTGCGGCGACGTGTTTTTTGATGCCCCATGGTTTGGTAAACGGTTCGCCGTGCAGGAATGGGAGCTGGATGGTATCAAGTTCAGACATGTCCATCACGCGAACGTTACAGTTTTGCAGAAGCAATCGTTTTTTGATTTGTCTGATTACTTCCTCGGTGCCTCCGATGTGTTCTTCTTCAATATCAGCGATGATGAGCAGTCGCATTGGCGTTATAGTGCGCCTAAGCATTGGTGATGATGTCCAAAAAATTGCTTGAAACATCATTGTTATCAAGATAATCAAACGTTGATTCATGTCTGCCTCCTCTTCTTCTTCGCACCCCTCGATACATTCTTCTACGTCCTTCGACTTTGCTCAGGACCTCGAAGAACACTCGGGGCGAACGGTTTTAACTGTCCCATTCGTGGTGCCTGCCTCGCCGTAGCCTTGTGCGTAGGCGGGAGTGTTTTGTAAGCTTTGCGAGTAAAATGTATCGAACCACACGAACGGAATGTAATCTTTTCAAAGTTAGAATTTAGAATAATCGATTTTAACGGCCTGACTTGCTAAAATCAATAAGTTGAATTTGGTAATTGCTGTATTGGTCATTGCAATGCAAAGAAAGGGTTGGGTCTTATGAAGCATGTGATCATGGGAATATTGCTTGTGCTGCGCCTGTCTTGTGCGTGCAGCATGAACATAGCACGTGAGCAATCATTCATGGGGTGTGTTAATAAGAACTTTTATCTTCGGGTGCATGACGGTCGCGATGAGATGCTTTTTACTGTTAAAAAACAAAAAATGACCGAAATTATCACCGAGCTTACGCCACGATTATTGGTGAAGGATATTCAAGCATTGAACCGAACGCGTACCACGCTTACTACGTGTCGAGGGGCACAGATAACCGTAGAATTTTTCGAGAACGGTTGTCACAATGCGATTGTTGTAGGTCTGGGCGCTTGGGAGAAGGCTGAAGATATTTATCGTTTTGTCAAATTGTTAAGCCCAAACTTTGATGTGATTACTGTGCAGTATGAGTGGCACAATTGGTCAGCGCTTAAAAATGCCTGGTACAGCTTTTTTCATTGCGATGGCTTTTTTGAAAACAATCCTGAAGAAATTGAGGCGATTGTAGATTTTTTACGACAGAATGCCACCTACCATGAAATTGTTGGCATCGGCGTGTGCTACACTGCCATGATGATGGCGTGGGCGCAAGCACGGTGCTGCAGCCGACAAAAACCGTTGTTTACCAAATTAATTTTGGATAGTGTGCCCTATTCGGCGCGGACATTTTTTGAGGCCTTGATGCGAGATCCCTCGTTGGGCCAAAACCCTGAAGGAAGTGAGCCTGGTTGTTGGCGACGGCTGGGTGATATGTATCCATTGGCAACATTGCGTCGCTCTTTACTCAGTGCCTATGTGTCAGAATTTTGTGTTGCTCAATGGCTTGCGCAGATTACTAATGTATCGATTTTGTTTGTTCGTGGGATGAATGATCAACAAGTTTCACCGAAAGATTTTTCAAGGTTATGGAATGCGACGTCAGTGCAAAAAATTGCGTTTTTAACGCCCTATCATCACGCTAATAATTTTAAGTGGGAAGCGCGGGCGCTTTACACCTATGTTGTTCAGAATTTTGTAGAACAAACGTTTGATGATTTTGTTGCAAATATGACGTCGGCGACATAGGGTGATCGGTTTACGGCCAAGAGCGTGTTTATTCAACATGGTTTTGTGTGCTGAACAGTGTTGCTTCTGTCTTAAATTCAATAAGAATTTCTTTTTAGTCTTTGATTGGATATAATAAAGAGTAAAGTGTCTTTTCTAAAATTTCTCCGTGAAAATAATCAACATGCTTGAGGTAAAAGATTCTTTACGCAAGGGATGACCCGTAAAGAACATTCTTGGATAAAGAATACATCGACGTAGTGTGCGGGTTGGCCCGTGTAACGTATAGATATGTTCTTCAGCGCTGCCTGGATCAAACACATGAGTGTTGGGGTGGATGAGAACGATGTATTTTTTTTATGAGGGAGTTTTTTTATGGATGTTTCATCCAAAGTTTCACAATTGATTCGTTTCCTCTGGGGCGATCTGACCAGAGAAGAATACAAAAAATTTAGTATTTTGGCCGGGGCAATGATGCTCATCATTGGCAACTACTGGATGCTGCGTGTGACCAAAGACGCATTGTTTAACATATTTGTTGGCTATAAAACGTACGGCCCTATTGCAAAAATGGTTTCGCCATTTGTGATGCTTGTTGTTGTACTTGGTTACAGCAAATTAGTTGACCTTTTGCATCGCAGTTCTTTGATCTATCTGATGTGCATTCTCTATGGATTTTCGTTTATTGCATTGAGCTATTTTATTGCGCATCCAGATGTCGTGACCATTAGCCAAACATCAATGCTGTACCCGCTTGTTTCGTGGATTCCTGGCAAAGGAATAGGCTGGTTTGCTTTCTTGCTGCTTGAAAGTTACGGTTCGCTTGTCATTGGGTTGTTTTACGCATTTGTTGCAAGTGTTATGACGACGGATTTGGCGAAAAAAGGCTACGGCTTTCTCTTTGTTCTCATTCAATTGGCGACAGTCATTGGTATTATCATTGAGATGTTTGTTGTCAAAAGAATAGGTTTTTCAGTGATTTATGCGATAGGTGGCATTTTTGTTTTACTTGCTCCATTTTTCATAAAACTTTATTTAATCGTTTTTGCTAAAGAAGTTGCGACGATGCATGCAACGCACCAGGCAAAAAAGAAAAACACAGGGTTTCTTGAAGGCCTTCGGTTGATCATGACGCATCCTTATGTGATGGGATTGTTTGTTGTTGCATCGTTCTATGAAGTTATCCATACCATCATGGAATACCAAATGTGCATTACCGCACTGAGTGTTTCTACAGCACAAGATTTTGCGGTGTTTAAGGGCATACAGGGTCTTGGTGTAAATATATTGTCGTTTCTATTCACGTTTGTTGGTGGTACCAGCATTTTCATGCGAAAGCTTGGTATCAAGTTTTGTTTGATCGCGTTTCCACTAACGATTGGCGTGGTAGTTGCTGCTAGCTATGCCTGTTCTTTTGCTGGTGTAAGCAACGCCTATTTGATGTGGATTCTCTTGGTCGCCGTCGTTGTGATTAAGGGACTGAACTACGCGCTGAACAAGCCAACGAGTGAAGTTTTGTATGTTCCAACCAGCAAGGACGTCAAATTTAAATCTAAGGGTTGGGTTGATATGTTTGGTTTACGTGCTGCAAAATCAGTTGGCGGTGGTGTTAACTGGGCAACGCCATTATTAGTCTATGGTACTATCGCCTCATTTGGCGTGATTGCAATATGGGTATTTGTCGCTGCATTTGTCGGCAATACCTTTAACAAGCTGCAGGCAGAAAATAAGATTGTTGAATAAGTTTTAGAATCAAAATTAAAGAGGGCTGACGATTGTTGTAGCCGTCAGCCCTCTTTTTATTTAACGTTAATTTTTTAGTGAATTTGAAAACCATGATATTGTTACCAATTCGAATTCCTTATTATTAACAATATCTTCTAATCCTCGGCCACGGGCATCTGACCTTAGGATAGCAGGGAAGAATGAAAGGCTATTGCGTTCGTTTCTTACAGCAATCATTGTATGTCCCAATAATATTTTCTTCTCTTCTGATATGTCGCTTACTATGAAAATATAAGCAATATCCTTGCAGCCAGGCTCTAGGAAAGATTGAATCCTTCTAACATATTCATCATAAAGCCTGTTGCGTAAACTTTTCGAAGAACATAAATTTACAGATTTAATCTCTAGCCAGCCCAAAAAAGGTGATTCTTCAGAGTTGTTGATGTGTTTACTCAATTCATCAGCATACATGTTCCCTAAGTCATTTAAGCTTGAAGCGAGAATTTTACTGTTTTTAGAAATGGCTTCCCCTTCAATAAGAACTGTTTTACCCGTTTTGTCTGTAACGACCCATGATTCATATTGTTTTGCTTCTTGAGCTTTTTGTACCCGGTTTTGATCTGGTAGCGCGATCAAACAAATAGGAAAGAAGAGTACAAAAAATATTTTTCCAAAAATTTGCATATATTTTCCCTTAAAAAGTAAAAATACGGTGTATTAAAGTATCTTCTTCATACGTAAAATGTTTTCAATTGATCGACAAATAATAGTGGTACCTTCTTTGGTGTATCCACCGGAAAGAACCATTGCTATTGGTATCTTGTTATTTTGAGCACAAGTAAAAACAAATGCATCGCGTTTAATGATGCCTTCATCGGAAACAGACATGCAACCAAGTCGATCGCCAGCAAAAATATCGGTACCTGCATTGTAAATGATCAAGTCTGGTTTGAATTCCTTAATAGCACGAGGCAGAGCCTGCTTGAGCAGCGCAAGATAGTCATTATCTTTTATTTCCGATTGTACCGGACAGTTGTAGGTTATAAGCTTGCGAGCGGCGTAATCTAAGGGGAAGATGTCTTTGTTGTAAAGATCCAGAATAGCGACGAGCCCCTGTTTAATATCGTTTGCACATGACCATTCATTACCATCGCCCTGATGTGCGTCAAGGTCAACGATGAGGACCTTGCCTTCTGGATGCTGCTCATGATAGATGCGAATTGCAAGCGGCGTGTCAGCATAGACGCAAAAGCCGGAGCCGTGATTGGTTCGTGCATGGTGATAGCCACCGGATAAATTTATTGCCCAGCCATGTTTTAATGCACAATCTACCGCCATAAGTGTGCCAGCGGTTGCATAACGCATGGGTGTGAGTAAATGTTTTTGGACAAGGTAGTTCGGAAGCATTTTTAATGGCGGTATTTCAACAATCTTAGCAACAACAGCCGAGGAAGTTAGGCTGTCAAGATATTCCCTGGTGTGTACTTTGAGTAATTGCTCATCTGATATTGCTGCCTGTGGTGCGTAAAGTTGTTCTGGCTTTAGTCCACACGCAAGAAGATGGTTGTAAATTTTGCCGTACTTTGTTGAATCAAGTGGATGTAATTTTTCAAGACCCAAAAAAGTAATGTCGTATTGAGGATGGAAAACGATTGGCAACTGTGGTTTATCAACAGGTGAAACGCAAACGCTTGCAAGTAAAAAGGTAAGCGTGAACAATAATTGTTTCATGCAGTACATAAAAAATACTCCTATATGTTGTGTGATGCGTGGTACCCCAAACTCGTATTTTTAAAGTATGCACAATAAATAGGCTTTTACCAATAGCTGCGTAGCGCTCTAAGGCAACCAATATTTCATATTTGTAAAAACTAATTGGCGGGAGCTGAACTTTTTAAAGTCAGCGCGATTGTTGCATGACAAACCGATACGAAACAGCCGTCCAGTGTGGGCCGGCGTAGGCAAGGCCGATTCGTGGCGTTCGGATGATGTCGGAAGGCGCGATGATCTGTGTACGTGCCGTTCGTCGGTTTGGGTCTCTTTATAGAGCGTCAACTGTTGCTAGTGAGGCAATTGATACAATTACCTCAGCTCAATTCTATAATATTTTCAATATTGTGCAGAATGAATATTCTGAATCAGCAGCCCCTTGTGATGATAAAAAAACTTGGGTGCAATTTATACAAGAATTTCAATCAAATTTTGCATTAAACAATTTTGATCATGATATAACTATTAAACCTGCTGATGCGCATGATATAGTTGTTAACAGTGGAAATAATACATCTGAAAAATGTGCTCAACAAGTTGTTGCATATCTCAATAAATAAAAAAATGGATTATGGCATCTAATGGAAATTAAGCCATCGATCATACTTATTCCTCCATGCAAATCAATAAAAGCAGATACTTTGCGGATCCAATTTTCTAGTACCATTGTTTATGCTTGTGATTTTTATATTGATGAAATCGAAAAGGCTTTCCCAATAGCAGGAGGCTTTCGTAGTGGGTTAATCATTAACATTGATCATCATGCTCCCGTTGAGGCTATGGCAAATTTTAATACCTCGACAAGCCTTGCTATCGATTATGTTAATACATACGGTGTTGCAGGTAATAATGACAAAATTATTATCAACCATACTGATTGCGATAGCATTCTATCATCATTAATTATAGCTGGTTTGCTGGAACCAAAAGAAGAATATAAACATGCTGCATTGTGTGCTGATCATACGGGTGAAATTTCTGAAATTTCTGAAATTCTACAAGCACTTGAAAAGGAACGAACTGTTGATTTGTCTATTCACTCGCTTATGTCCTTTATTTCAACCGGCAAAGTTGCGAGCAATATTATACCGTACTTGAATGCTTACAGAGCTTGTCGCCAAAGAGTTCATGATTATGTTAGTAAGGCTTATTCTGTTGGTGACATTGTAGTTGTGCCTATCGACAGTGATATTAATAGCATTATGCTTTTGTCGTGCTTTCCTAATGCAAAGATTATTATGACCGTTTCGCCGCATTTACTTTATCCTCAAAAAATGGCTATTTCGGTGATGCGGGGACCAAAGGCTCCTAAGGCTTTGTATATTAATACGTTACCACTTCCTCCTGAGTTCGGCGGCCGATGGAATATGGGAAGCAATAAACGAAGCGGTGGCACAAGTTTACCCATCGATTTTTATATTGAGATTATACAAAAAGAATTAGAACGATCTTCTTAAAGCTTCTGTTTCAAAAAATTTTTTTATTTTTTCAATACAAACCGATAAGGAATTGTTGCCCAGTGAGGGCTGGCATAATCAATGCCAATTCGTGGTGTTCTGACAATGTCCGAAGGTGCGATGATCTGTGTTCGAGCCTCGATCCACAAACCTGAACTCGGATCGGAAGCTTTTTGATTCATGTGTTTTATAATACCAAGTGCCTTGGTCAGTTTACCGGGGCCGTTAAAATTGCCGGCACCGCGAATGAGAATTGCTGCAGGATAGCCTTCTGGGCCGGTGACGATATTGAGCATCCAATACATGCCGTACACCAAGTAGACATACCAATGACCTGCCGGACCGAACATTGCTGCCGTTCGTTCCGTTTTGCCGAAGCGTCCGTGGCAGGCCAAATCGTTCGGACCATCGTAGGCTTCAATTTCAGTGATGATTAATCGGTGGGGCGTGCCGTTGGCATGATGAACAAGCGTGCAGCCAATCAGTTCGTGTGCGACTGTTAGGACTGGGCGATCGAAGAAAGATGGGGGAAGGTGGTGTTGCATGATCATTTTATTCGTGTATTGCTTGCTTTGCGGTGATTTTAGCAACCAGTGGTTTGTGCCTCATAATCTCCATGCATCGCAAAAAATCCTCGATTGCCATAGCAATGGTCATGTCATTGCGTAGCGGATGGAAGCTGACTTGTGGATAGTTGAGCGCATCATCATCTAAAACGAAGGAAACACGGTTGTCGTTATCAAACAGAAGACCGAATGGTGTTACCGATCCTGGCGTCAGTTGTAAAAGTGCTTGCAGCTCTTCTGCTTTGCCAAATGAAAAACGATGACAGCCAAGCACTTTGCTCAATGCATTCAGATCAACACGTTTGCCGTCCAGAACACTGACAAGATAGAATCGATTATGCTTGCTGTCTTTCAGAAAGAGTGTCTTGAAGTGTGGTTGTGGAATCGAGCCAGCAGTGGTTGGGATACCGCCGATTGCAGTAACGATTGGTTTGTCTGCAACCGTAAAAACTGGCTGATGTTCAAAGAGGGTGTAGGGAAGGGAATGTTCTTTGAGGAAATCAAAAAGTAGTTGTTCTGTCATTGGTTGCTCCTGGGGGTTACCATGGTCAAAATGCACGGTTACCTGTAGAAAAAAGCAGATAATGAACCAAAATAGCGACAAGGATTGTTGTGATCAATCCTACAGCGATAGAGGAGCTCATTTTCTTGTATGCCATGTTCTTAGAACCTTGTTCAAAACGTTCGTTTGCAAGTTTACGGCAAGCAGCTGCTTCTTCGTCGTTGAGTGGTAGTTGATTAATCAAGCTTTCGACATGAAATGACAAAATCTCTTCGAGCGCTACCGTTCCATCGGTTCTTATGTGCTGTCTACCAGCAAGTGTTTCTTGTACACGCACAGAAAGCTGCCGGGAGAATGTTTGTAAAAGTCCAAGGACCTTACTGTCTTTGGTTCCCAAAGCAACGTTTAGTTCTTCGTCAAAGTATTCCAGTTGCTTGCGTTGCTCAGGTGTTATTCGCAGCAGTGCGTTGGCGTGGTTGTTGAATGTACAGAAACAAGCGAGAAGAATGATGAGCGTGCGAATGTGCATAGTGAATTTCTCCTTTAAAAATTTAGATTATACTTTTTAAAAATCCCACTAATGCCCAGCACCCGAAAGCAAAAATTATACAACCAGATATTCGGTTGACTATTACAATACCAGCCTGCGTCAAAGATTTATGGAAAAAGCCGATCATAGAAATAAGTATGAACCACCAACTCATCGCTCCAGTAAAAACGCCAAGGGTAAGCATTAATCCTGAAGAGTAGTTCGTTGCATCAGTAGTTATATTCAGGCCAGCAAAAGCAGCCATGTAGGATAAAATAGTTATTGGATTTGTCAGCGTTAAAAAGAATGTTGAGACATAATCACGCACAAGGCTTGCAGACAATGTCCCGTGTGCCGCTTCGGCCGACTTTGAAAAAAACGTTGTGAGTCCGAGGTAACACAAAAAAAGTCCGCCAACCAGTTGTAGTTGCCCGCGATGGTTGAGTAAAAAATCTGAAATGGCTGTCAGTCCAAGCGCAGCAATCAATCCATATACTACATGTGCTGTAGCTGCTCCAAATCCAGAAATTAATCCTGACATCCTTCCAGATGCTAGCGTTCTTTTAATGCACAACAATGCAATTGGGCCAACGATGGCAGCAATTGAAAATCCAATAATAAACCCTTTTAAAAACATGAGAAACACCCCTTTCTTGAATACCATCAAAGAAAATTATGCAAATCACTCTATATAGCTTATGAAATTCATAACATATAGCAGCTGATTTACATAGATCTTGATTGAAACAATGGTAAGAAATCGGCAAAAATGATTGTTTTGGGAATAGGGGAATGTCATTATTGGAGGCTCGACAAACCCCTAATCATTGGGTATTATATATCTAATGATTAGGGATGAATTTAATCGATTTTAATCAGTTTTTATGGAAAATTATCATGAAAAAGCGAATATTACTGTTTTTCGTTGTAGCAATTGCTACAACTTGTTCAATCATGTTCATTCGATACAAAGTAATTGGGCCAAGCTTCACGGTGGAGTGGCACCCAATAACACTGCAAACATATGAGGCCATGAGGCCGACGTTTGATGTATTACACAATGTTTTTGTTGAGGCTTTTGTACCACTGGTAAAGCCTGACATTTATAAGCATAATCCACGTCTAGTCAACCTTCCAGCCGAAAAACGTCCCTTTGCTGAACAGAAAGTTGTTGCAGGCATAACCACATCGCTGCAATCAGAGTGGTCGAAAAAAATAGATAGATTATATGCAGATCTGCAAAGTAACCGCATACCAGCCGCATATGTGGCCATTGCCAAGGACTGCCACCATAACGTGCTTGGATTTGCCTTGTTTGTCGAGGAGAGCATGCAAGACAACCTAGATTCTCGCCTGCTTACCGTCATCGAGGGATCGTGCGACAAAATTACACCTCTTCATTCTGAGCACGATGAAGCCTTTACAAGTCTTCTGGCGATCCGACCCGATGCTCAACAAAAAGGCATTGGTAGGGCTTTGCTTTTTTCAATATTGAACTATTGCCCGCACATTAAAAAAATCTATCTTACAACATCGGCAAGCGATTCAAATAAACGTACACAAGGCTTTTATGAACATGTAGGTTTTACGCGCATCCTTAAAGGTATGTTTGCAGTAAGCGAGGATGCCTCTGATTTTGAGCGTGCTGGAAAAATAGTGTATATGTATCAAAAAAATTCGACGCTAGCCCATGCACGCAAAGCTGCAGCAAAGTGATAAAAAGAATCAGTTATGTTTACTTGTTTTTAGGAAGACCATGAAAAAAATTAATAAAAGCCGTTTTGCCATTCTGGGTCTGCTCTTTGAAAAGCCACAAAGCGGCTACGCAATGGTGCAGATGATGCAGCAATCAACTGATTACTTTTGGCAAGAAACTGACGCCTCGATGTATCCAATGCTTAAGACGCTTGAGGCCGAAGGTAAAGTTACCGCCAAGAGTGAATTTGTTGGTAAACGCGAACGCAAAATTTTTGCAATTACGCAAGCAGGCAAAGATGAATTCTTGGCATGGATGGCGATGCCAGCCGAGAAAGAGAATAGACGCAATGAGTTACTGCTTAAACTTTTTTTTGGTGCTGCTTTGCCAAAAGAAGAGATGATTAAGCACCTTGCCTTACGGCAACAAAAAATGCTGGAAACTAAAAAAGCCTTTAAAAGCATCGAGACTACTGTTTTGACAGAGGTTGCTGACGAAGACCAACAGAAACGGTTTTGGCTTATGGCATTGAGATATGGGCAGATACATGTTGATGCTGATCTCAAATGGCTCGATGAATGTTGTAAAGTTTTAGAAAAAAAATAAGCGCCTGGAGCTCGATTCTACGCCACTTTGATATTGCTTTTACCAGCCAAAATAGCATCAGCTTCATTGTCGGTGAGCCATTTATGATTTTCGATGGCGTTATCAAATTGCAGCAGCGCTCGTGATGTATTCCATTCGCCAGGAATTTTGTTGGCGCCGAGCACCTGGTAGCCAATAAATTTAATGTTTCGCTTTGTGCATTCATTTCTAATACTTATAAGCATATCTTCTTGATCATCAAATGAAATAATCAGATCTGGCGTAAGATTATAGTAAGTGAGGAACGCCCCAAGTACCGGTCCTTTGGCTTCATAATTTGTACAGAGGATGTTGTGATAGAGGCATGGGTAGTTGTGATGTTTCATGGGAAACGAGGTGAAAGTGACATCTTTGAAGGTGTTGCCAAAATCAATTTTGAAGCTTACCAGCATTGCTCTGCGCCATTCTGGTAATGAGGCGATTGGGCCAACCGAACCGCTTCCCATAGCCGTTAGGCCTATGGTGATGCATTTTTGATCTTGAAGTTGTTTGATCAATCCGATGACATCATTGTCAAATACGCATCGTGGTGCTTGAGCAAAAAGTGTGCCAAGAAATTCATCGATAAGTTTTTCTCGTTTTTCGGTATTCAAGAGTTCAGGAAAATATTTGAATGATAGGCAAAGTTTAAACCATGAAGGGCCGTTGTCACTGATGCGCGCCAATGCATCGGTGCCGGCAATAAGTGTGTTGTCGACATCGAACGTGACTAATACTTTTGGGCCTCTGCAGGAATTGATGATTGATTTTACCTCACGATATTCAGTAATTGCTTGTAGACGGCTATTTGGTATTTGTTCATCATCAGAGCACCCGCACATCCATCCCTTTTTCACGCCGATAACTGTGAGGCTGATGACAATTAAAATACTTGCCAGATAACGGGTTTGAATCAAGGTCGTTCTCCCTTGTAAGGAATAGTTACTATTATTGAGTAGCACTGTTATTGTGGCATGCTTGTGCCTGTTTTGCAAAGGGATCGAGGCTTTCTGTGCTGGTTTGCGGTGTCTATGGGGGTTAAATTATCGAAAACTATTGTGAAAAAAAGGTGATATTGTAGAAACTAACACTTGCATTCGCTCCCTTCGATACGATTTGCTACGCAAATCACTCAGGGCGAACGGAAATCAGAAAACCCGTTCGTGGTGAGTGTTTTGCGTAGCCCCGAGTTAGTCGAGGGGCAAGCAAAATGTATCGAACCATACGAACGGCATTAACATACTTTTTCAAGGGAAAAACGATGGATATTGCATTAGATAGCCTCAATAAGCGAATCATTCTTGTAATGCTAACACTTTGGATGAGCGTCGTCGCCCAGGTAACCCGTAGCACACTTACTGACGTTGCACCTAAGCCGGGGCGGATCATTTTTATCACCGGTTCCTGCTCATCGGGTAAGTCATCGATGGCAAAAATCATAGCCAAAAAACTTGATGCCAAGTCATACGAGTTTGATGAATACGTTATGCCCCTGATACTGAAAAAATTTGTTGTTAAGCATTATGGGAATTTTTGGGGTTTCTTTATCAATGGCATTTTTGCACGCAATTTCTTTTCGACGATTAATCTGCTCAGCGAAAAGAGTAAATATCGCTATCAAATGAAATTTTTCAAAGATTTGCGTGAAGGTCTTGCTATCGAACCAGTGACACAAATGTATCGAGAAGCAAAAAGTGTGGCGCTGCGGGGGCAGGATGTCATTGTTGAATCGCCCATTTATCTGTGGCATGGTGTCGATTTTATTTCATGTCTTGATGAATTTAAAGGCATGAATGTAACCTATGTGCTGGCCTATTGCCCCTGGGATGACTTGATTGCACGGCTTACCATGCGCAATTCAGAAAAAGGCACAAAAACTCGCCGCGAGCTGGATTGGGTTTTGGTCAATTATATTCAGTGTGTTGATGTTGATACCAAGCAGCGTGATCAATATTGTTTGGAATCTATCAACGGAAAAAATGTACATTCACTTGTTGAGCAATACTCGCAGCCGTTCGGCAAAAAAAAGAAACCGAGAATTTTTAATGAAACGAAGCAATCGGTGCTCAATGCCTTTGCCACCGATGACGACTACTACGTCTACCCGCGTTTTACTTACAATCTGGTGGTAAACACCAGGCGCAATAATCCAGCACAGGGGGCGGAGACGGTGCTTGGGTACCTTACCGCACAGCGCTGAGTGTCGCCTAGCATTACATCTTCTTCTTCATACAATTTTCTCCTTGCAGGGTTATCGTAGTCATTTTTCATACATTTTTCGACATCTAATGTTTCTGCGATGGTCTATATTGTTTACTTGCATTACCGCCTGTTCAATGTGCTACGTTTACAAAAACGTTTCCCAGCGCTTTGCCTTTTAGTTTCCGCACAATCTTTTTTTGTTGGAGAGTATGACAATGCCTAAAATGAAACAATGTGCGCTTAAATTAGCACTGTTTATAGTCATCGCCCTCAGCACACCGTATGTTGCCAGCGCGGCGGGGTTGACTCAGTACATCGGGTTTGGTGATAGCACCCTAGATAGTGGATATTGGCGTTATAACATGACGGGAGTTGATCAATACGATCTATGGACCGCCGCCGCCGTTGCCAATGGTAACAGTGGTGCTTATAACGGCAATGGGGTGGAGAATTCCATCATACTTGCAGGAAAGTTTGGGCTGACCGCCGCGCCGGTTGGTGCTCCTGGCGGTGGAACCAATTATGCCAACGGTGCCTCTTATACACGGAGCAATGGGCCATTCCCTATGAGCGTGCCAGCCGTTAAGCAGATTCGGAACTACCTTGCGGCTGTCAAAGGCATTGCAAATCCCCGTGCACTTTATGTGATCAAATCCGGCGATAATGATCTCAACTATCGTATTCCTCTTCCGCCAAACTATCTGAGCGAATCAGCATCAGCACTGGCAAAACAAGTAGCAGTTCTGCAAGCGGCTGGCGCACGCACCATCATGGCACCGAACTCTTATAACTCTGCTGTTGATGCCGGTCTGGGTGGTGACATTGCTCCTGACAAAGCTGACAGCTATGCGACTTCAGTGGCGTATTTTTCATTACGATGGGCTGAGCTGTACGCAGCCGGTGTACGCTTTATTCCTGCCGACATCGGCAGCGTATTCAGTTACGTCGTACACAAACCTACGCTGTTTGGGTTCACTCCCACTTCAGTTTTGGCGGCCAATGGCCCGGCGTGGAACAATCCACTAACCGTGCCACCAGGCCAGGACTATCGCAATCATGCCCTTTGGGCCCTTCCTCTTACTTCTGCCCAACAACAGACCTTTCTGTTTGTTGATAATGTACACCTGACCACGGCAGGCCAGACGATCGAGGCAGACTATGAATACAGTCTGCTCGTCGCACCGAGCCAAATTTCTTTAGTAGAAGCATGCGCTGTACAGAATGGCTTGGCGACAGCGGACACTATTCAAAGACAGATTGATCTCTCCTGGCAACCGTGCGGGACAAGCCGTGCCAATGTTTGGGTTAGCGCTGTACCTAAATACCTGCATGTTAAAAACGCGCATGGCTTTCCAAGTTCTTCCGATTTCTCTTTCGCTGGTACGATAGGCGTGGATTATCAGATGCGGTGTTGTGCTCTTCTGGGCGTGTCATTGACAGTCGGCATTCAGAAACAGAATTTTTCCAAGATTGGTGGCCACTTTAATCAGGTAGTTGAAGCGCCGAGCCTCTATGCCGCATACAAGGTTGGACGAGTATGGGGCGAAGTAGTTGCTACTTATAGCGCGTTTCAAAACAAAATCAGGCGACACGTACCGCTCGGCATTTTCACCGATGAGAACAAAGCGGACCCTGATGGAAACTCTCTAGCGCTGATGTTAGGCGTTGGCGGTGATTTCAAGATGGGGCACATCACCACCGGACCAGTGGCATCTATGGTGCTGCAACAGGCGCACTTGCATGGCTTCACTGAAACCGGAAACAGTGGCGTAACGGCACTGTCGTTTGCCAGTCAAACGTGGGACTCGCTCGTCAGCCAGCTTGGTTGGCGCTTATTGGGGGACGTAGGCAAATGGCAGCCATTCGCGCAAGTGAGATGGAACCACGAGTGGGGTGCTAAGAACAAATTGGTAACGGCTTCGCTTACTTCGGTTGTGGCCCCCTCTTACACTATGGCCGCAACTCCGGTGGCTTCCGACTGGGCCGATACATGGCTTGGTTGTGCCTACCATTTCAATTCACAGGTAGCGTTGCGAGGAACATTTGTAGGAATGTTCCTCAATCGGCGAGTGGCAACATACGGTGGTGAGTTAGGCTTAAACGTCAGTTTTTAAACGCACCTGTTTACTTTGACCCTCGTGCCACTGCAATCGATTTTTCAATCCATTTGGCAAGTTGTTGTTGATCTTCAAGAATATTGGCGGGAACTTCCCAATAACTCATCGCAACAATTTTTCCATCTTTTCGTGTATAAGAAAATGGCTTAGAGCCACGCTTCTGATAGGCAGAACGATTGGTATCATCTACCTTAAAGTACACAACATCATCGACAACGAGTGCAAAGAAAACACCGTCTTTGTAAACACCATAACTGCTGAACATTTTGCGAACTTTAATGCGTCCAAAGGGCGACAAGAGATCGAGAATATAATCGATATATCCAGTAGTACTCATCGTAAAATCTCCTCAATTTTGGTTACCAATTTTTACGGTATTAATTGAACCAGCAAGATGTCTATTTTACACGATGGTGCCTATACATCGCTATACGCTTCTGTTAGTATTCACTTTCGTTGTGTAAGTGGTTTTGCAAACTAAAATCTAAAAAAACTTATATCTACGAGAAGGGTAGTTATGTTGGTTGAAAAAACCAAAAGCTTGCGACGAGATTTTACTGCTACAGGCTACGTCACCAATCCAGAACGAACCAAAATTTTAGTTATTTTTCACAAGAAGCTTCAAAAATGGCTTCCTGCAGGTGGACATCTTGAGCCAAATGAGTTGCCACACGAGGCAGCATTACGTGAGGTTTTTGAAGAAACCGGTGTTGTTGCACGTATTGTCAGTGATGATTATGACATTGGTCTCAAGGGTGAACTTGATTGCCAGGTGCCTCGTCCCTACGGTGTGCTCTACCAAATTATTCCTCAAACAAGCAAAGATGTTGAGCATATTCATGTTGATTTTGTGTATGCAATGGTATCTGAAGAGTCTGAGCTTCAGGGGCAATTTGATGAAGTTTCTAAGGTAGCCTGGCTAACAAAAGAAGAGGTTCTTGTTGCAGATTGTTTTGACTCGGTTAAGGGTTTTGTAAAACAGTATTTGAAATGAAAGAGAGAGACGCATGCTAAAAGTAGCTGTTGTGGGAATTGGAGAGCAGAGTTGGGACAACATATTACCAAGTTTGGCGTTGATTCCAACGATATCAACGGTTGCGGCGTGTGATATTGATAAAAACCGAGCTGATTTGGCCGCCAAAAAATATGGTGCTAAACCGTACTATGATTATGAAGTAATGATTGGCGAGGAAGAGTTGGATGCAATCATCGTTGCCAGTTATCCCGATGTACATTATCGTGTAGCAACGCTTGCACTAAAAAAAGGAATAGCACTTTTTATAGAAAAGCCGCCAACATTTACGCTTGAAGAACTGGAGCAGCTTATTGCTTTGAATAAGTATGGTGTTGTTACGGGTGTTGGGCTCAATTTTAATTATGCTGAAACGGTGAACATCTTTGATGCGCTTTCGGAAAAGGAAGATTTTGGCAAGGTGCGATACCTTTCTATTTCTCATTACGGCAATAAGCCAAAAAAACCTTTATGGGGGCTTACTTCAACAGTTAAATCATTTTTACTTGCTCAGGCGATTCACCCAATTGGTTTTATGACAAAGTATGGTGAAACGGTTAACAGCTGCGATGTGAAGGTTGTTAATGAGAATGGTGATTTGTTTGTAAGTGGGAACTTTCTCTTGGAAAATAACAACGGCGATCAAATCATTGCAAATCTTACCACTGGCAATATGTCGCCGCATTTTATGTGGCGAGTTGAACTTGTTACCGATAAATCGATTGTTGTCAGAATCAATTCGTTATGGGATTTTGAAATTTTCGATAATAATAAAACAACCAATCTTATTGACCAACCTAAGCGTTGGAAGGATGTATGGCACCCAAGTCCCCTGTCCAACGGCTATTCTCGTACGGGATACATAAATCAATTCAGTGATTTCTTTAATTGCGTTAAAACCAAAAAACAATTTTCATCAAGCCTTGAGAACTTAGTGCCCGTGTACCGAATTTTGAACATTTTAGAAGAAAAATTGGAAGCTGATCATGAAGGTATTCGAGAACAAGTATGTTAACATCGATGCGTCTGAATGTGCGCAAGTAAATGAAGTATTACTCTCAAATCAGTTGTCGGGAATGTCGCCGACGATTGTTCAGTATGAGCGTAAACTGGCGACATATTTTAACGTACAACATGCACTTGCTGTTACCAATGGAACGACGGCTATAGAAATTGCACTAAGAGCGGCGGGTGTTGGCAATGGTGATGAGGTTATCACAACTCCGTTGGGACCGGTTATGACGCCGCTGCCAATTGTAGCGGTTGGAGCCACTCCTGTTTTTGTCGATTGTGAATCGGCCGGTTCGTTTAATATTTCTCTTACAGACTTGAAAAATAAAATAACATCAAAGACAAGAGCCGTTATTTCAGTGCCAATGTGGGGATACCCAAATGACATGCGTGAGATAAAAGTGTTATGCGCTGAAAACAATATTATTTTGATCGAAGATGCCTCACATTGTCACGGTGCGATGGTGCACAATAAATTCCAAGGTACTATTGGTGATATGGGTGTTTTTAGCACGCAAGAGCGTAAACTCATTGGTACAGGTGAAGGTGGTTTTATTCTGACCGATGATGCCCACCTTGCTGCACGTGTGCAGGAGCTTAGAAATTTTGGGAAGCCTGTTCGACAAGAATTTATTGATAAGGGTCTTGCTGATCAGTATGGGCATATGTTTGGCCTGAATTATCGTCTTAATGCCTTTGCTGCTGGCGTTGGCATTGCTCAGATTGGTAAGTTAGAGAAGAAAATTCAGCAGCGTACCAAGCATGCTGCGTATTATAATGAGTGCCTTCCGTTGCACTATTTGCGAGAGCTGCCCTTTATGAGTAATGGTCGACCAAATTATTATGCAATTGTCTATAAGGTTGCTCATCCACGATATTCAGCATCAGACCTTGGTGCCAAGTTGTTTACGTATGGTATTGTGTCTGATACGTATCGTTTCAGGTACGACGTGCTCTATAAAATGCCTTTATTTAAACAATATGCCTCTGTGTGTTCAAATGCAGAAACTTTGGCAACATCAATAATTACGCTGCCTACCCATGAAGGTCTTTCGGGTCAAGATTTGCAGTTTATTATTGAGACGGTGAACTGTATTCTTGCGTGAGCACAAGAATAACATCGTAACCGGTAGGTAATGGTAATGAGTTTCAAATCGGCTATTCTACGCATGTTGCCAATCAATATAACAAAAGCAGAGGCCAAAAGGTTTGGTTTTCTTTCGGTAATTCTTACATTCATTGTCGGAACCTATTGGCTCTTACGTCCGCTTAAAGATGCGATATTTGTAAGTCATGTTGGTGCGGAGTATTTGCCATATGCAAAAATTGCATCGGTTCTTTTTCTGGTTTTAATCATTTTATTATATTCAAAGCTGGTTGATTTTTGTCAGCCGCAACAGCTTTTTTATGTTGTTACGCCCTGTTATGGCATATTTTTCCTCTTTCTGGCGTATGTTCTTAGTAGGCATTTAGCCGTGAGGTCTCCGACCACGTTGGATACATATGAGTTAGTGGGATGGGCGACGTATCTTGGTGTAGAAAGTTTCATTTTGCTTGTTTACGCGATTTTTTGGTCATTTGTTGCCAGTATCACTGATACCGAATCGGCCAAGCGAGGATACGCATTCATCTTTGCAGGAGCGCAAATAGGAACAATTATTGGGCCTGAGTTTGCAAAACATGCAACACGACTAGGGCTTTCGTTGCTTGTTGTCATTGCTGCCTGTGGAATTTTTATGATTCCATTACTGATTAAAGTTTTTACGTATTTGTATCCACAGATTGTTGCCAGTACATTCCAAGATAAAAAGTCATCAACCGGCTTTATTGAAGGATTGTGGCTATTATGTTCACGGCCATATTTGATTGGTGTTCTTGGAGTTGCAACCTTGGGAAGTGTTGTAGCAACGATTCTTGAGTTTGAGTTTGTTTACCGCGCAAAAGAAGTGTATCAATCTGTTGAAAAAATTACTGAGTTTCTTGGCATCTACGGACAAACTATAAATGCGTTTACGTTTCTTTTTGCATTGTTTGGTACAAGTTTTATCATTCGAAAATGCGGACTGACGATATCCTTGGTGGCATATCCAATTATTGTTGGTGTTATGGTGTGTTGTGTTTGGTATTCGCCCACGCTGTGGGTGCTTTTTGCTGCGATGGTGACAATAAAGTGTTTAAGTTATGCCCTCAATTCGCCATGCAAGGAAATTATGTACATCCCAACGTCTAAGGATGTGAAATTTAAGGCGAAGGGATGGATTGATACTATTGGATATCGGTGCGCTGAAAGTATTGGAGGCGCTGTTGGTATACTTTTTCCTGCAATCACAAGCCTTGTTTTTTTCGGTTCGATCATTTCATTGGGTGTTGTTGCAGTGTGGATAACAGTGGCATTGTATGTTGGCAAAACAAATTATCACTTAGTTCAAGAAAATCGAATTATTGATTAATTGATTGTTGTGGAAGGTTCAAGCAACGTTCTATAAACTCTTTGACCTTTTTCATACATTGTTGCTGAATAGCAGGATCATCTTTAAAATTTTGTGTTGCATCAATGAGCAATACGGGAGTTTGTGCTAGAGCTGTCGGAATATCTTTGTGTTCGATAAACCATTCCCTGTAACATTGATCAAGATTTTTTTGATAGTGCAAGGATACATCTTCTTCGCCAGTTCTATTGCGTGCGTGAACACGATCTAAAGCAGTTTGTGGGTTGGCTTGCAAGTAAATAAAACCACGAGGTTTAGCGGTTGTATTTTTTCCGATGCACGCAATAATTTGTTTGTAAATTTCCCATTCAAGTGGTGTCATTGTTCCAGCTTGTAAAGCCATTTTTCCATACACATAACAATCGGCATACATTGAGCGATCAACAATGACCATTGATGCTGTGGTGTTTTTCATTTGATCTTCGACCGCTTTTGTGTGCATTAATGCTATGTATGTTTCTGTGGTAAAAGTCCAACGAGTTGGATTACCAAAAAACAATTCAAGAATGTTGCCTGCGCCGTTTACATCAGTAAATGTTTCAACGGGCTCATAAATGGTTGCAGTATTGCCAAGGTTTTTGCCGAGTAAATTTACAAAGGTTGTCTTGCCAACACCGGTGGCGCCTTCGACGAAGAAGCATGGTGCATCAGCTTGTAATAATGATGTTGAAAACAGATACATGCACAATATAAGAGTGTTCTTTTTGGTCAGCATATAAATAACTCGCCAGTCTTTATGGTTAAACTGTGTAATAAATGTACATGGAGGGAAGTATACTTTTCTGACTGTTGTATGTCATTTATTTCTGTTACTTAATGCAGGGCAATTACCGATTGGAATGGTACCTCACTCTTACACAGCGGACAGCTCTTGCTAAAGTGAAACCAAGCATGAATGCATTCGGTGTGGAAGCAGTGCCCGCAAAGTTCAAGCAGCGTGCGCTCGCGGTCATCTTCTTGTAAGCAAATGGCACATTTTTTTTCTCGGTTTTGTGGCAGCTGAGGTGCGTTCAGGACGCGTCGAACCATGGCTTTCTCGCTTGGGATAAGCAATGATTCCGCTTCAACCACCTGATAGACTGTTTGGTGCTTAAAATTTTCTATATTTTTATCAGCTCCCGCTCGTACCAGAAGGAGCACGATTCTGCAGCATCCTCGTTTTGCTGCGTGCATTAAGGCGGTCATGCCCAATCGGTCTTGGGCATTAATAAGAAGCTGTGGTTGAGTAATAAGATGTCTTACGACATTGGGATACCCCTCTCTCCATCGACCGGAAGCTACTGCAACGGTAAGGGCTGCTTGGCCATTCTTGTCCTGTATATTGATATCAGCATGAGCGTCAATAAGCATGTGCGCTACATCTTCACTGAAATTGTGTAACGCTTTTATCAGCGGAGTTTCGCCCTGCGCGTTCTGCGCGTTAAGATCGAGATGGGCATTAATGAGATGTTGTGTGATATCACAATGATTACCTTCTGCGGCCCACATCAAAGCGGTGTTTCCGCGATTGTCTGTGGCATTTAAAAAATCTTCATCAGGTGTGTTTCTAAAATTATTGATGAACATTTGCACGATGTCGGTATACCCCATGAGCGCGGCATAATGCAGCGCATTTAACCCTTTGTACATTGGATTGTTATTGGTAATGCGTGGGTCGACGCCACAAAAAAGAAGTGTGCGAACTCCATAAGGATGATTTCCGTTGACAGCCTTCCACCAGAGCTTTTCTTTAGCTTTGCCGAAACTTGCAGGAGCTTCAAGCCCGTCAACTGGTGAGCGCATGCCATACAGTGTGGTGTTTTGCATCATGAGTTCGCTGCACAGTGCGATCGAAAAAAAGAGTAGTTGCATACATTTTTTCATAATCAAGTCCTTCAGCGAAACCGAGAGTTGTTTAAAATTCAGATCGAGTAAGGGCTGGAGAACGTATAATGCACCGTCTGATTTGTCAATCAGAAGGTATTAGACTTTTTTGGGAAGAATTCCAACGGCACATGTTGCAGCAAAGAATATTTTGATGATATCGCCGACAATAAATGGTATCCATCCCATGAGCAACAATTGCCACACTGTTGGTGGGGTATGTTTGACAACTGCGAGCCATAGGTACAGTTGCGCAAGCCCAGGTAGGTGAATTAAAAAAAGATTACTTACAAGCATCAGCAGCACAAGTGGACGGAAGTTGCGTATTTTTGGATAAGCGTCAACGACATAGCCGACGAATAATGCACTCAGGACAAAGCCGATTAGATATCCCCCAGTGGGACCAAGAAGCGATGCAAGCCCGCTGCGTCCGCCAGAAAACCAAGGAAGCCCGGCAACGCCAAGTGCAACATAAATTGTTTGACTTATCCCGCCCCACCATGCACCGAGAATGATACCAGAAAGAAGCACAGCAAACGTTTGGCCGGTAATTGGTACCGGCGTCCATGGAAGAGGTATGCGTAGTTGTGCCATTGCTCCCGTTACACATGCCATGCCAATAGCAAGGCCGAGTTTTTTGGTGATGGATAGGCGGTGGTACCACGCAAAAAAGAGCGTGCGTGCCGTCATAATGTGATTACGTATGCTGGTAGCGTGCATAATTTTTTCTCCACATTAAATATTGTAATACACCGTACTGCGGCAACTGTATGGCAAGATAAAATCAAATGCAAATGGGGGGGCGATGAGATCTACTCTGGACGAACGCCATCAATGTAGGTGTGATCGAATTAGGTTCATTCTATTTCTTGTGGACTGTTCAAATGATCGATGTAAGCATTGATCTTATCGATGTAAATAGCTGGTGAATTGGTTGTTCCACCGGCCCGTTTATTACTGACAGCATCCCATCGCCCACCAAAGCCATCTCCCAATCCAACGGTGTTAAGACACAAACCCTTTGGGGCTTTGCGACCAAGCATTATTTTTATGCCGGTATGGGATGCATCATTGGGCATTGGGCCAGCGGTCATAATAATTTCTGCATCTGGTAGCGTCCAATACAAAAGCTGGATATCGACGTTTTGATCAGGAGTTACGGCAAGAAAGGTGACGTGTTCTTTTTGTTTTAATTTGCCTTGTTCAACGAGCGCAAAGACGCGCATTCTTTCCTCTGATCTCTTTTTGAACAACGTTGCAACTTTTTCATCAAGGTCTTCACCCTTGATGAGTTTATCCATACTTTGAGCAGACAGTGTGACATCTCGTTGAGGGGCTAGGACTTGTAGGAGGTCAGCAATATCATGAGCAGCTCCGGTGTGATCTGCAGATTCTGCGGCTTTAATATAAAGATTGGCATCATCTTCTTCGTCTATCAAAAGAATTCCGCACATAATCAATGAAGACAAAACACTGTCGCAATCGGTGTGATTAATGAGCACACAGGACCCTTCCGGTATTGCACCATGTTTCTTAATGTAATCAATAGCGAGACTGGTAGCTGTTACATTCGACATCATCCTCTTTGTTGGTGCATGGTGATCAATGTTATAAATGTTTTCACAAGCGTAGCCGCCAACAATTTCTTGTCCCCTTTTTTCAATATCAGCAATGTAAAAATCGCATGCAAAGACTGCTGGATGGTTACCATAGCGTTGTTTGAGCTCATCAAGCGTTATGGTGTCAAAGAGATGAAGCAACCGTAGTCTGGTTTTTGGTGATTCGATACGAGCCCGTTTTGCTGGGTGTTCATCATCAGGAGCTTGCATAGCAAGAATGTTTGTAACGGATGTGAAAATGAGCATGAAAAAGAACAGCTTGATTGTGCTTTTCATTACCAACCTTTCATAGAATGTTTGTGAAGAAGAAAAATTTCTGCGATAAGGATACTATGGTATAGATAACGCTGTAAAGCTTATGGTGCTACAAAAAGACAAGGAGTATCTGATGAAAAAAAATTTAATCGTGGCGTTGGCAATTTCGATTTTTTTTAATGTTAGTGCAATGCAAATATCGGACAAGCATAGCGATATGAACACCGGTATTGTGTTATGTGCTATATGTAAAAAGCCCATTGATTCCGATGGTAAGTGCTGGAGGTATCTGCGGTCATTATTTGAAAAAATCAATATCTTCAGAGGCTCAAAGCCTGATATGGCGGTTGTTCATCATCCAGCCTGCTTCAAGAAAGCTGTAGAAGCGTTTGCTCCTTGTGAACGTCGAGGCGACCAGCCAACAGACCTTACACTGTCGCAGCTTGCCAAAGACTTTGCTAGAAGCGCGGGAGGGCTTTGTATTTCACTCGCCGTGATTCCAGCGATGGTTCTTATTCCTGCTGGCATTGGATGTGCAGGATTTAGCATCGTTACGTTTCCGGCGTATTATGCTGGTGAAAAGCTTGTTGGCAATTACTTTGATATTCCGTTTGTCATAGCCCTTATGTTTGGTACAAATCATTGTTTTAATCACAATGAGCATTTTGGTCTTGGTCAAGGCCTAGCAACATTGATGTGTTTTTCGCTTGGCGTCGGAGCGTACTTCATCGATGCCTGGGTTTACTCAAAGTTGTTTTGTTGAATGGTGCAATAGAATGAGCTCTATTCTTAAGCTTAAGACGTTTTTTCGGCTTTGATGATAGCATCCAATATCTTTGAATGGAGAGCTTCGTTGTCACCAAAAATGATATAAATGCAATCGGACCACATTTTGATGCACGCATTATGATCGACCGCTGGAACGTTTTGCAGGCCCCATGAAGTGCCTAAGAGTTTAATTGCATAGGCAATGAGTGCGAGATTGGTGAAATCGCATTCTTTGAGCCACAATACAAATTGTTTTGTATAAAAATGATTCGGGACTTTTTGTCTGTGGAGGAATCGTTTCATTTGCTTGATTGATGCAATTTCTTCAACGTTGATTGATCCTAGTTGTTGATACAAACGATTAAAAGTTACGAAGTGTTTTAGTCGCTCTGAGGAATGAAGTAATTCCATATATTTAAGACTGATCAGGCGGCCGTCTTCTGGATTTTTATACCTGATGCAAATATATTGTTTAAAAATTTGAAGACTTGCTTGGAAATGCTCATCAGATATTTTCTGACCCTGATATAATGGTTTGTAGCGCTCCATCATTTTATCTGTTTCTTCAAGGAGCCATTGTTGTGGATACTGCACAAAAAAGTTTTCTGGCAACATTTCGTCTTCAGCTAGTAGTTTCATGGCTGAACATGATGTGTTTATGCCAACCAGTGTTGCAATAATCAAAACAATTTTTACAAGGTTCTTCATGGATTTATCCTCTTTCGTTATGTTTTTAAGATGAAGAATCTGGGGTCAAAAGTATAGACTTCTCTGATAAGAGGGCAAGTGGGTAGGTTTTGATATTTTGGCTGTTAACATTAAAAATGGTATTGTGCACTATGACGCATGATTGAGCAGGATTGCTAAATGTATAAAGTTACGGGAGGCCAAATGAAAAAATTATTTTTATTGTGTTGCGGTGTGTTTATGTTCTTGCTAAGTGATTATGATGTTATGGGAAGTAGTCATGGAACAGTAAGCATGCATATGTGCAAGGAATCTACAATGCAGAGATTATATAGATCGCGTACCGAGCGGAAAATAGCAGGCGTTTGTGGTGGCGTTGCAAACTACTTTGAAGTCGACCCTACACTTGTCAGATTGTTGTGGGCGCTAGCGACATTTTTTGGGGGCGCAGGGGTTATTATGTATGTGCTTGCATGGATTATTATGCCATTGGAACCGTGGTATACGCATCGTTGATGAGGAATATTTTTATGACAGATAATGATATAAAGTTCATGTCAATCGCCATCGGCCTTTCGCTTAACAGCGTCAAAAACAACGGTGGTCCTTTTGGTGCAGTGATTGTGAAAGATGAAAAAGTTATCGCACAGGCTTCCAACAGTGTGACACTCGACAATGATCCAACGGCGCATGCAGAAGTTAATGCGATTAGACGTGCCTGCGCGGTGCTGAAAACCTTTAATTTGTACGGCTGCACAATCTACACATCATGTGAACCATGCCCCATGTGCTTGGGGGCAATTTACTGGGCTCGAATCGATAAAATCTTTTATGCCAACACAAGAATTGATGCGAAGAATATTGGCTTTGATGATTCGTTTATTTACGATGAGTTAGAAAAGCCGATATCGGAACGGTCTGTTCCAATGGTTCGAATCTTGTCCGACAAAGCGTTGCAAGTTTTTGATTCGTGGAAAAAGTTGTCTGACAAAATTGAGTATTGACGATTGTTTAAAATAAGCGGTCTATGCCTTGACGCACCGTCATAATAAAGTCCCCAGCTTCTGGGAAGCGTTCAAATGAGAGTGTATATAACGATTCGCCGGTGTTAGCTTTAATGTTAAATGGATCGTCGAATTCTGCGATGAGTTTGCAAATTTCGACAGGAAATTTTTGTGCGGTTTCTACGATGCATTTGATGTGTGCATAGTACATGCCAGCTGCGTCCTTGACGAGTGAGCGTACTATTTCGAAATTTTTATGTTTGGAACGTATTGCATACATGAGTGCTGTATAGCCAATGGAATCCTGAAGTGTTGAATCTGCTTTGGCACGCAGGAGTAAATCTACGACATGCGCCTTGCCGTTCCATGTTGCATGCATCAGTGCTGTACATTTTCCCGAATCTTGGAGATTAGGGTTTGCCTTGGCTGCAAGAAGTTGCGTTATAACGTCATGACCCTTTGTATGCTTGGCTGCCCACGTCAATGCAGTTTCATCATGAAGATTCTGACTATTAACTGCGGCCTTGGCTTGAATAAGGGTATTGACGAGCTTGGTTTTTCCGCTCAGTGCGGCATACATTAATGGTGTGTTGCCGAGGCAATCTTTGGCGTCAAGATCGGCTTTTCTTTCGAGTAAGAGGTTGATTCGCTGTGGATTGTTTTTTAACACTGCTTGCGAGAGTGGCGAAAGATCTATTTCATTTCCACCTTCTTCATCGCTTGAATCAACATTTATTGCAAATGCAAGATTGTTGTGGCTTCCCATTACGGTGTAACCGAATGTAAGTATCGATATTAAAAGTTTTGTAATGTTATGCATAATTAAACTCCTTATTACAGTTATTAATGTCGCTGGTATTTGTGACAGCCACCCCGGCTATGCAAGCCGGGGTGGCGTACCAAAATTAATCTATGTATTGTTATTTTTATTAGGCGAGATCGTTATTCTTTTTAGTTACTTTCTTTTTTGTCAAAAAATTCTTCTGATGGTGTTGCTGCTTCTGAAGATGATTCAGATTTTTCTTGTGTTGTGGCAGGTAATTGGGGCGTGGCCTTCAATATTTTTTGAATCAAACGATTAGGTTCTTTTGGAAAAGCTGTTGTCATGTAAAGTTTGCCATCATTAGGATTTAATATCCACCCTGTAGTAAGTTGAAAAGATGTCTTTGTTTTTGGATCTTCTATCATCATGAAGATGCCGTATTTTCTGCCAGAAGGAGTGCACGCTTCCAATATTACATCGGTATTTACTGCATTCCGCAGTATTTGTTGTTGTAATGCTTCAGCGTTTTCTAAAGTAAAATTATATTTTGCAAACATCTTACTTTTATTTTGTCCGGCTCCAGCATTACCTGTACGTTGATCTTTATGATCTGGCTTGAGACAATATTGAGTTAACTTTTCAAAAATTCTGTTGGCATCCAAGTAATCAGCACTCGTTAGTTTTCCACTCCATAAAAAAAGCGTTGGTGCTTTTGGTTCGTCTTCTAATTGTGCTTGTTTTGGCATGAGGGATTCTTTTTCGACTGGCAATCGGTCTTCTGTTTTCTCATGTTTTTCCTCATGAGAAGCATTTTTTTGTGCTTGTTGTGCTTTGAGGGCTGCGTTGCGGCTGCGTATTTCTCTTATTGTGCTATAGGCAGGTACGTCAAGCGACGCTTTTGCATTGATGAGAAGATCCCAAATAGCTATCTTTTCTGGAAGTGCAGTGGCAAGGTCAGACGCTGTTCCACCAGCATCATTTTGTATGTCAAGTGGATGGGTTGCGCCGGATTCCTTATTCTCATGGTGATGTAGATCATTTGTAGCTTTAATAAGTTGTGGAAGGACCGTCAATGGTTGAGGGTGAGATATAATGGCGTACATTAATGGGGTGTAACCATGGAGATCTTGAGCTGCAGGGTCTGCTTTTTGATTAAGAAGGGATTGTAGATCCGCTTGTTTTTCACCTTTTGCGACAGCCATTAATACGCTATCCAAAGCACTCATTTTCCCTCTGGTAAACATAGGAGAAATGGTTCCCCATTTTGCTTCCGCTTTCATCGCTAAGGTTGAGCTTTGTTGCAGAAGCGCGCTGCTGCAAAGAACAAGGGATAATAATAATTTTTTCCTAGTATTCATAAGTAAACCTCCAAAAATAAAAAAATACTTAATACGAAAAATACTTACTGCGAAATGATGAATGATGAAAAATAAATTACCGGTTCTTAATTTTTCTTTTGCATAGTCCACAACAAACAGCTTATTTTATAAATTTAAAATAGTCAATTGCCCTGATTTTCAAAGAATTGATATTTTATAATAGAAACTATTTTTACAGGATGTCTAAAAAATTAACGATGTGCGTGATGTTGTGTCGTTGTGAAATGTTTTTGAGGTGACTATATGAAATGATGGTCTATTGCATACAATTAATAGTTTCTGCATGACAAGATGTTTGCGCCTACGGAAATTAGTTGAATGGCTGAAATCCCGTCATGGTTAGAACACGAACGGGATTCTGATGTTGCAGAGGAGAATGTTATTGAGCAGATTCTTCGAGTGCAGTTGAAAGAAGTGCCAGATCTTGGTTCTTTCCTTGTTCGATCGCAAGTGTGCTAGCTGATTTTTCTTGAAAATTGACGATTTCAAGAGGATTATCAAATCCTGCGATGAGTTTGCAAATTTCTACAGGAAGTTCTACTGCTTCTTCTATGATGAATCTTACATGTGCTTGGTACTTACTAATTGCAGCATTGATAAGCAATTGTACAAGATCAGTATTTGAGTTTTTTGATATTATTGCATACATCAACGCAGTATGTCCTTTTGAATCTTGAAGCGTAGGCTCAGCCTTGGCTTCAAGAAGTAAATTTGCAACGAGTGTACGGCCACTCCACGCAATAAACATCAACGGAGTACAGCCACCTATGTCTTGACCATTGGGATTAGCCTTGGCCATAAGAAGTTGTTCTACAATGCATGGGCCCTTTGTATGCTTAGCGGCCCACATTAATGCGGTTTCATCATGAAGATTATGATCATCAACGGTAGCTCGGGCTTGAATAAGGGTGGTTACTATTTTTGTTTTTCCACTCAAAACAGCATACATCAACGCTGTATTGCCTAACGCATCTTGAGCATTAAGATCGACGTTGAATTTAATCAGCAAGTTTACGTGTTGAAGGTTCTTCTGCAGGACTGCTTGGGATAATGGTGATAAAACTATTTCATTTTCACTTTCATTATTATTCGACTCAACAGCCATTGCAAATGCAGAATTATTGTAGCTTCCTATTACGGTGTAGCCGAATGTTAGTATCGATACTAACAGTTTTGTAATGTTATTCATAATAAAACTCCTTATTGCAGTTGTTAACGTTGCTGGTATTTGTGACAACGACCCCTGTTACAATGGTTGGGGTGGTGGCGTACCAGAATGAATCTATTTATTGTTATTATTGGTCAAAACCGTCTTCTAGTTTATTTTATAAATTTAAAATAGTCAATGGCATAGAAATAGAAAGTGGAGTTTGTTTATAATAGAAATTATTCATAGAAATAGGAATAAAAAATTAATGATATATGCGATGTTGTGACAGGCTGAATTTTTAAAAGTGACTATGTGAAATGATGTTTTGTAGCAAGCGATCAAGGGTTTCTGCCTGTAAAAAAATTAGGCAAAAAAAGTTTGTCGATGTTGACGAAGAGAATGTGTTATTGAGCAGATTCTTCGATTGCTGCTAAAAGGAGTGTTAGATCTTGGTTTTTCCCTTGTTCGATAGCAAGTGTGCAGGCTGTTTTTTCTTGAAAATTGATGCTCTCGAGAGGATTATCAAATCCTGCGATGAGTTTGCAAATTTCTATAGGAAAGTGGGTTGCATGCTCTGTGATGGAGCTTGCGTATTCTTTGTATGAGGCGACAAGGGTTTGGATAAGTGGTTGCATTAGTCCAACGGTTCCATGTTTGGAAAGTACCGCGTACATCAGCGCGGAATATCCTTTTGAATCCTGAAAAGTTGGATTTGCTTGAGCGTGGAGTAAAAGATTTACTATCGATGTGCGGCCTTGCCATGCAGCATGCATGAGGGGAGTGCATTCACCAGAATCTTGATGGTCAGGATTAGCTTTTGCGGCAAGCAGCAGCCGCGTGATGCCGGCTTTTTTTGTGTGCTTGGCAGCCCAGGTCAATGCAGTTTCATCGTCAAGATTGTGAAGATTAACATCAGCGCGAGCATTAATGAGCAGGATGGCGATTTTGGTGTGCTTTTTAAAAACAGCATACATCAGTGCCGTATTGCCAAGGCTGTCCCGTTGATCAATGCACGCTTGAGATTTAATAAGTTCACGGACTTTGTGTATGTTTCCATCGAGTGCTGCTTGAGCAAGCTCGTGAAGTTCATCGCTTGCATCGCTTTCATAGCACCATTCATCTTCGCACATTGCAAATACTTGCGAGCAGAATGTAGGTACATTCAAGAGGGCGCATGTAATTAACGCTATTTGTACAAGTTTCTTTATCATAATATTCCTTTGAATTGAAAGCGGTATATTTTGCCGGAAGATTATTACAAAGACAAGGAATGTTAAAATTATGAAGTGAGTTGATAAAAAATTGTCGTGGCCGCAGGGCAAAAATTAGTTAATGGCTTTGGACTTGCGGAGCATCTTTGCATTGCAGTATGCCAGTATTTCATCGTCTAGGCGGCTTGCAGATGTGATGACGTAATTAGGGTTGATCTTCTTTATGTTCTAAATACCACGAAAGATTTGCGGTCAAATTGTTTTATTCAAACCTGAGACTAATGCCTGAACGGTGTGCGAGCGGCGTCATCGTTTTTCTGCAATCAAACCAGTTCAAAAAAATATGCCATTGAATTTGATCGCGGAGCTGCGTGATTTTTTCATCTTTAGGTACAAGCTTCAGTTGTTGCAGCACGTCATCCCACACGAGCACAAAATTATCTTGATAGGTAACGCGATGATAGGTGGTGCCCATCATTGTTTTAACCACGTATTCTATTTTGAAGTAGCAAGCATCCTGTCCTGAGGTAAATGCTACTTCTCCGTTTGCATTGACGGTAAGATAGTGGTCAAGATATGGCATAAGATGCGGTGGGCACGGAGGGGTGTCCTTGCCAACGGAATCATATTTTAATTGCAATTTACTGAGATGTGCTTGCAGCAGTGATGAACAAACAAACAAAGAAACGACGAAGATTACAATTACTTTTTTCATAAAGCCCCCCGGCAACGCACCTAAAACACTATAATAACCATACTTAAAGACTAGTAAAATCGTGTTTATTTGCAATAAATTTTTGAAAAAACTTTGATCAAAAAATGTGATTAATTCTGATGGTTTTGCGGCTTTTAAATTCAAGCTGGAAATAATATCCCTGGGGCTCAGTATTATGGTTGCATGAGGACGTTATTTGATGAAATTCATTAAGACCATTCCCGTAACTTAATCAGAAGACGTGCTTGTGCATAGAAGATTGACAAGCCATCCCCTGTTTTGCCTCACTGAGACGAAATTTACCGGCGAAACTTTTTTCGGGAGAGAGTGATGGTAGTGAAAAAATATCTTATGTTGATTGCGCTTCCACTGATTGTATCAGTCAAATTAATTTCATACCCAGCAGCATCGCTGATTGATATTTCAACGCGCTTTCTTAAGGGGCTGCCGGAATTTATTGGCTTTAACTTGCAGACCGGTATGGCACCTGAAATGCAAGCATTCTATCCATCATACCAATCGTGGAATGCAAACCCGTATACCTTAAAAAGTAATGAATTGTCGGGTGCTTTTGATTCTTTTATCTTCGGCTTTCGCAATGATGTAAACTTTAACGATGCCTCCAAATGGGTTAATAGAGTCAGCCCGCCAACATCTCTTTTTGATTCGACCAGAACGCAGCCAGAGGTTGCTTATCCCTACATTCAGAAAGTGATTGTTCCTGTTGGATCAACGATTATCTTTGTGGGCGATATGCATGCCAGTCCACATTCTTTTTTGAGGACATTGTGGCGCTGGTGCTTGTTGCGATTTATATCTGATAGTCTTGTGGCCAAACAAAATTATTATTTTGTGTTTCTTGGCGATTATGCCGACTTTGGCAATGGTGGTGCCGAGATGTGGTATCTATTGACCGCGTTAAAACGACGTAACTGGGATCACGTGTTTATGCTCCGTGGCAATCATGAATTTTGGTCATGGTCGCTTGATAATCTTTCCAGCAATTCAACCTTTATTAATGAATTGACACTCAAATATGGTGCCACAGAAGTAAATAATTTAACTAATAAAATTAAGTGCGCCTACAATCTTTTGCCGCACGCATTATTGATTGGCTGCGATGGAAATTATATTTTGTGTGCGCATGGTGGCGTTGATGCAACCTACCATGCAGTGCCATTGTTGCGTCCTGATCGCTATTATGATTATCTTAGTGCGGCACATAATTTTGCTTACGATGGTACGGCACATGGAGGCTCGGCCAATAATCTCTTTATCAACAGACTTTACAGTAACGACCCAAGCACGATGCCGATTGAAACAGATATAAATTCGCTTTCGACGCAGTATTCACATGGTGGATTTCAAACGCGTGTGATCTTTCGTGGACATCAACATGCGATGATACCTGAATGCTTCTGTTTTGTCCGAAATGGCTATCCAGTGGGTACAGATCCAAATACGACGGTGCTACCAAGTTGGCAAGCAGCTGATAATGTAAGCCTTAAAGATCAAAGTGATATTGCTCGAAGTTTATTTAATCTCGCCAACCCTAACTATTATCCGATATATACGTTATTTTCGGCGACTGCTAACTTCACCCGTTATGATTGTTTTGGACGCGTAAAGGTTGCTGGTGACTTCTCGCAATGGAAATTTAAGCTGTATCAGCGCGGTTTGGATGCGTATCAACCATTGTTGAGAAATTTTGCACGATTTGAACTTTACCAAAGAACTGATGTCAGAACGGTGTATTCGCCCAATCAACAACCATTTAGAAGGCCATTGTCAACAGAATTGCTACAAGCGGTTAGCTAACCAAAACAGAGTTTTAGCTTCTCATCCAAAACAGCAAGTACTGTTCTTTCAAACCGTTTTTGATCTGCCCATATCGCAAGATCGACCTCGAATCCATGTTCTCTGTCTTCAAATGTTTGGCCCATAGCTTCGCCTGTAAGTACAACATTAATTTTTATTTTTTCCGTTTTGACAAGGCTTGGGTCAATGGCGACGGCACTGGTTAACGTATCCCAAAACATGTACTGTCCGCTATCAATGACAGGCTTAATTGTCATCAAACTTTGAAAAACAAATTGAACTGACTTGTGATTGCAATGTTGTTCTAGTTCTTTCATGAATGCTGGTCGAATGGGAGTGAATTGGGTTGCGTCCAATGAAATTAATGTAATGGGAATGCCGCTCCGTAGGATTGTATAAAATGCCCGGGGATTATTGTAAATGTTCCATTCGGCGCTTCCGTTATGTTTATCAGGATCTTCTTTGACATTACCATTAATGCGTAAAGCTCCGCCCATAATGTACATGCGATGAATCTTGTTTTTTAGACGAGGGCAGTATGTTAGTACTTTGGCAATATTGCTGCATGGTCCTGTTTCGAGTATATCAACAGGAAAAGTAGTTTTTTGTAGAATGTTAGCAAGTATTGCGAAGGCAGTATGGTCATGATACAAAGATTCAAGCTCAATTTCCTGATGCGAAACTTTTTGATCACCCCAGATAGGTAATTTTGTGAGCTTCCACGCATCTTCCCTCCATGCCGATGGGAAAGGATTGAGCCCTTCAAATTGGCTTATTCCAATTGGGATCGTGGAGGATGAATCCGGCAATAACAAGTTTTGTAACTGTTTCATAACCCATAATGCCGGCTCAATATAACTATCTGCTGGCGCGATGGTAATTGCTTTTACCCGTTCCGGGCAGTAAAGCAGTTGTAGCGTGCACGAGATAAAATCATCAACGCCTGCATCATGATCAATGATAAGCGGTCGAGGTAAATGGCAGAAGCAAAGTGTTGTACAAAAAAATAGTGGAATCAAAAATATGCGTAATGAGCGGAAAAGAGTATTGTTCGCCATGCCTATTCTCCCTTTAGGTCTTTGAAAAGATCTGTTAACTTCGCATCGTTGATTGCTTTTTTCTTAATGGATACGTATCTAAGATGATTCTGAGCGTTTTGATTTTATGTTCTGCGTCGAATTCAAAAATGTCGACCGCTTCAAATTGAATTACTATTTTGTTGTTCCATATGGCTTCAAGATGAATATATGCGGCAATGGTCGCATTTTCACCAATAAACAAATTTTTTAATTCGACGTTAGTGCGTCGGCTTGTTTTAAATAAATTTTCAAAGAATTTTGGTGCCGACGTTTCACCAGCAAAATATGAAAATACGGTGGCGTCTTTTGAAAACAAGCCGATAATCGTGTGATAATCATTTGTCTTCAATGCGGTACAATAGGTTTGAATACAATCACAATATGTCATCATAACTCCGGTAAATTGATGAGCCTTGTATGTATCATCTGTTTATTGCAAAATACCAGTCTTTGCGTAGATTGTAGAAATAATGTCAATGAACAAAGCAAAGTTTCTTTTGAGAAAGGATTATTCAATGATAAAGAGAATGTTAGGTATAATTTGCTTGGTTGGATCGCTGGGAATGTTACCCATAAAAGCTTCGATAAATACCCCCAAAATAATAGTTGAATGTGTTGAAAATAAAGCCGATTTAGATTGCGCTCAAGAACAAGCGCTCTTTGTTAATTTTTATTCAACACTTTATGCGAATAAAAAAGTGCAGGAGCAACTTAACATTCAGGATTTATCTGAACGGTTAAAAAAAACATTTGAAAATGAACAGCAACTTTTCCTGGCTGGAAAAACGGTTTGGATTCGTGCATTGGATACCAAAAAGAATGTAATCGGACTTCTTATTCTTTCCGATCTAAACGATGTGATACGTATTCAGCGTTGTGCAATAGAGTGTGTTCACAAAGATATTGCAGAGGCGTTAGTGACTTTTATTTTTGAAAAATACTCACAGGCAAAACGTTTGGCAACTGTATGCCTCAAAGAAAGTATGCAAGAAATCAGGCTGTTAAAGTCTTTTGGTTTTACTCAAACGTCTTTAATAGATCCAGAATATGATGCTACACGTTATACGAGCTTTGTTTTTGATCGTCCACAACGAGTATGAAGAAAAAATCAAACACAAAAAGCGAATTGCGTTTGCTGATGAATGTGGGCCCCGCAACGGAACGCGATCTTGCGCTGTTAGGGATTACTACCGTTGCCCAGCTGGCCACAGCACACCCCGACCAGCTCTATGAACGCTTGCAAATGTTAACAGGCAAACGCCAAGACCCGTGTGTTTGGGACGTCTTTGCTGCCATTATTCATGAAGCTAATACTGGCGAAAAAACACCGTGGTGGCACTGGACTCCGGTGCGTAAAGCACGATTTATTGGTTGATCGATCCTTGTTTCAAAAAATTCAACTAGTAATGTTTTCCTGCTTCAGAGCGTAGTGTCAGAGAGCAATAAGTGCATTTTTGCCTCAAATCACTCTGCGCAACAAAGAATTTATGCTTTTTTGTGGCAATAAGTCCAATGGATCCAAATAATGGTTCATACCCATTGTCAAATATAGATTAAATCGGTAAAATCAGTATACAAGATATAAAAACAAAACTGTCTATTTCATTTCTTTCCACCTTACTTACGTATCGTTAGGTATTATGTCAAATTATAGTGGCCAAAATCGCTCATCAGATAAAAGAAATTTTTCTCGATCACCTGCAAGAACAGGCTCATCAAATTTTCATGCACGCCCAGGTTCACGCCGTATGGATTCTCGTTCATCAGGGAGAAGAGTAAAAACATTCAATCCTTCTGATTTTATAAAAAAGGTTGAAGAACAAGCACCCGCTCCCGCATACATTGCCAAGCACGCGTTTTCCGATTTTTTGATTGAAGATCAAATTAAAAGAAACATTAGTAAGCGTGGATATACGACTCCTACCCCTATCCAAGATCAGGTAATTCCTCTTCTGCTGGAAGGCAAGGATGTTGTCGGCGCGGCAAATACTGGAACAGGCAAGACGGCAGCATTTTTGATCCCTTTGGTCAATAATCTTTTAACTAAAAAAACCAAACGGGTATTAATTATTACCCCTACTCGCGAATTGGCTGCTCAAATTCGTAGTGAACTTAAATTCTTTCAAGAAGACACCGGTTTTGGTTCAGCATTATGCATTGGCGGATTGAATATTAACGTTCAAATTGACCAACTAAGAAGAAACCCAGAATTTGTCATCGGTACGCCAGGTAGATTAAAAGATTTAGAACTCAATTGTAGAGCGCTCAATTTTTCTCAATTTACTTCGATCGTCCTTGATGAAGTCGATACAATGCTCGATATGGGATTTATTAATGATATGAAGTACATCCTTAATAAATTACCCCAAAATCGTCATTCATTATTCTTTTCAGCAACTGTTTCTCCAGCAATTAAATCGATAGCAGATCGATTTTTACATAATCCGCTTTCAATCAGTGTTAAAACAAGGCAGACAGCTGAAAATGTAAATCAGGATATTGTGAAAACAAGTAATAAAATTGAAACGTTGCATGAGTTACTTATTAAGCCTGATTTTACTAAAGTTATTGTTTTTGTTCGAACAAAGCGTGCTGCTGATAGATTATCAAGAAATTTAAAAGAGCGTGGATTTAACGTTGCCGCAATTCATGGCGATAAAACACAAGCACACCGAAAAAGAGCTCTTGATTTATTTAAAGATAACTTTGTCAAAGTTCTTTTAGCGACTGATGTTGTGGCGCGTGGTATCGATATTGATAACGTATCCCATGTCATTAATTTTGACATGCCTCAAACGCATGAAGATTATATCCATAGAATTGGTAGGACCGGCCGTGCTAACAAAATTGGCCAGGCATTGACTTTTATCGAAGGATAATCGAAGGCAGGCTTCCCCCTCAGGGATCTTCTTCGAACTTTTGATTGGAAAATACTACCAAGCAAAGTGCCAAGTTTTTTATATTCAAACTGAAGACAACAATCGAATTATTTAATTGACAACGAGTGACCTCTTTAGTACATAACTGGTCATGTATTTGTTGGAAGATAGGGACGATGAACTTAAATAGCGTCTAAATTAGGCATTAATATAATCAAGAAATCTTCCATGAATACACAGCACTACTTTCTTATGGCTTTATCATTCGGAGCTCACATATGGCACAAGAAAAAGTTCAATTACCACGGCCAACTGGTTCCTATAACGTTGGCATGAGCACTCATTTTTTAAAAGATATATCTCGCCATCATAACGATGAAAAAAGTCGCCCTCTTTTAGTGCGTATTTATTATCCATCTGTGGAAATACAAAAAGAATATCCTCCCTATCTCTCCGATACTATGCATCTCTATAAAGAAAAGATTGTTCATACCTATAACGTATCACCAGAAGATCTCGAGTATTTAGATGGGATCAGGGACTGGGCCATGCCTGACGCTACGATCGATAGAGAGAATGCTCCCTTTCCCGTTCTATTTTTCTCCCCTGGTTTTCTTATGGCGGCACAATTATATTCATCTTTGATTGAAGAAATGGCTAGTCATGGATATGTTGTAGTTGCAATTAACCACACAGATGCCTGTTGGCCCGTGATGTTTCCTGATGGATCCACCCCAGTAATTTTGCCAGAACTTGCGAATGTATTTTCCAACAAAGAGCAATCATGCATGCAAATATTTGATACGACTCAAGTAACATGGATTAAAGATGTTGAGTTTGTCCTTTCATGGCTGCAAAATCAACCATTAACAAAATTTCTTGATCTTTCTCGCATGGGCATATTTGGTCATTCATTGGCGGCAGCACAGCAATTGAAGCGGCACGGCAATATGAGGATTTTAGAGCCGTCGTAAATTTGGATGGGGCATTATTTGGTCCCAATTGGTCTAAACCTTTTGAAACACCAAGTTTATTTGTTGTAGCGGAAAAACAGCTAACGCATGAAGATGCTCTCAATGCAGGGCTTACCATAGAACAATGTGATAGCTTGCTAGCAAGACGCTCCCAAAAAGTTTTTGATCAATTAAAAGATAATTCTTTTTATGTAACGGTAAAAAATGCTGATCACGCAACCTTTGTCGATTCAAAGCTCATCAAAAGCCCCCTACTCAAAAATGAACGTAATCCTACGAGGGGGATTGAAATTACTCGAATCTTACTCGTAGATTTTTTTGATCATTATTTAAGAAATAAAAAAGCGACCGTACTCAAAAAACAAAATCTTAGCTTCCCCGATATTCTCGTCAATCAAAAATAATTTAAAGGCCCCCATAAAATTTTCCAAAGGTAAGGGCAAGCATTATTGCCATTACCTTTGCGCCTAACCCAAGTATGAGTGCATGTTTTGTTCGTCGTAGCTGGAAATTTCCAACTCGACAGATAAGTAAATATCCCATGGTGACGTTGAGAGCACCCCATACAACGTTCACTACCGCTGAAGACAAACCCTCGCCGGGTGGGGATGCAAAGGGGCTTTGAAACGGGTGTCCCATCACTCCACTTACAAAGTGGGGAATGGCATTAACTAAAAATACACCACCAAAAAAATATGAAAGGTAATGGTACCAACGCATGCGAGTCCTTCAGTTTAATGAGTTTTAGGATAATTATTATTTTACTGCAAGTTCCATGGAATGGGGAAGGTGTAAAATCCCTCCCTGTATAAAATCTTCATCCTGCCAAGTGAAAGAGGCTGAGCATAAAGTTTAGCGTGTAGATTTTTGTAGCAATTGCACCAGGGTTTGCGTATCAACAAAGGTTATTGATGTATTGCCAATTTTTCTTGTAAAGGGGGTCTTGAGATTGTAAACAACAACGTAATTATCTCCCAATGTATAATGACTACGAAATGCTTCAAAATTTTTTGCAATAGATTTTGGTATTGATGCATCTGACAGTATTGAAAATTTGCATTCAATGGCATGTACGGCATTTTCATGACTACCACGAATAACAAAATCAATTTCAGAACCAGCTTTATTGCGCCAGTAGTTGATTGAGCGTGTTTGTAAGTGTGCGTGCAATTGGTTAAGTACGCAGTGTTCCCACATAAAACCAAGATCATCTTCGCGTAATTCTGTGCGGCCTTTAATGTGGTTAATGATACCTGTGTCAAAGCCATAGACCTTTGGTGCTTTGACGATTTCATTGGCTTATGCGATGCGTATGGTCGGATGACGTGAACGACAAATGTCTCTTCAAGAACATTGAGATAGTTATCGATAGTAGCACGGCCGACCTCGCATAAGAGCCCATAGCGCGTTGCTTCGAATAATCCACCGCTGCTGGCAAACAAAAGCTCTGCAAATTTTTGAAAAGCGTTTCGCTTGCCTATACTGAAAATGTCTTGAATGTCTTTGGCCCAATAGGCATCAATCCATTCTTGAAAGAACTGGTGCGGAAATGTAGCCTCCGCAAAAAATGATGGCAATCCGCCGAACATGAAGCGATGACGAATGTCATTATTTTTAAATAGTGCGATTTCTTCGATAAGCATAGGCGTAAGCCATATCTCTATCTTGCGTCCCGTGAGCGTATCTCTAAACTTTTTACTTGCCCCCAGTGTTGATGAACCGGTTGCAATAATATGAACATCTTTATAATGATCAGCAGCAATCTTTAAAAGTTCTGAAGGATTTTCAAGCCGATGAATTTCATCAATAACAATTCTTTTACCACGCTTACTTTCTAAAAATGTTTCAGGATCTTTCATTTGTAGCCGAATACTTGGTAACTCACAGTCAAAGTATTCAATATTAGCAAGACTTTTACACAGACTCGTTTTACCAACACGTCGCACTCCCATTAACCAAATAATGGTACGTTTTTTCCAGGCATCGTTAATAAGTTCTTCCCAAAAAGGACGTTTGATTATCATAGAAAAATTCCTTAATTTTTGCAGGCCATTAAACCATGTGCTAACCAAGTATAGCATTTAGTCTTACCAAATGCTATACGCACAAAGCGTTTGGTGTTTAAAGCGTCAAAATATGGGCATTTCTGCGAAAATATTAAGATTTCTCACTCGAAATTTTCTTGTTGAAGAAAAATTTTGGTTCTTTGTAAAGTAACGCAATTGCTAAGCAGAGTAACAATGCCGTTTGAATTACTTTGCTATCAGGGTGGGTTGCAAAAATCTCGTTAAAAAGACCGGCGGTGATATGAAAAGTGACTGCCACCAAGATGTTTCGATTGGTTTTGTAATAGAGCCAGTTCATGAGCAATACAAAGGGGATTAAGCTGATCATAAAGTTCAAAGAATAGATCCAACCCATCGCCGCAACATTGCTGTGATAATAATCTTTAATAAATGATAGCGGGAAATGCCAGAAAGCCCAAAAGAGGGCAAAGATCATCGACGTACTGAAAAGACTAAAACGGGCTCGAAGACAGTCGGTTCCATACGAATGCCATGCAAGCTCTTCAAGAATCGGTGCTAAAAGTAGCATGATCCATGCAGGAAAAAGAGAATATGAAAATGAGATCCCGCCTGAAAATGCAAACTGATTGGCGCTATAACCAAAAATCAGTGAAATGGCTTGGGCTAAAAGGATGCTGCCGAGCATCAGAAAGCAAGTCAAAAAAAGATAAATATGACGGATCTTTGTAAAGCTAAAAAGCCTATTCCACAAATCGCCACGTAATGTGGGGCTTACATACATCATCAAAAATGCAATGACCGTAGGGCTTACGAGTCCAATCATTCCTAAAACACCGCTTAGCGTCGCATAGCAGTTATTTTCAGCTGGAAGATGACTAAGGTACGCTGCGGTAAACCACAGTGACCATGGGATCGAAATGCTTAAAAAATAAAAAAGAAATGGGTGCTTGTATTCGGTGATTGTCATGAAATTTCCTTTATACTGGCGTGTTATGATCTTTGCCGATGAGGCGCATATAATCCTTCTGACTTTCATAAACTGCTGATGCAATGAGTTCAAAAAATGGTATGTCATTGCCAGAACACTGTGATTGCTTGAGTGTATCAATGTATTGAAGCCTATAAATTGGTGGAATAATGGTTACCACATAACCTAATTGCAGCAATGCCAGATTCATTACTAATCGTGCCGTTCTTCCATTGCCGTCAACGAAAGGATGTATAGTAACTAATTCTTTGTGAAGCGTGGCAGCGTAGATTACGGGATGCAATGTCTTTTGCAATGCCGTAATGGAATCTGCAAATGTGTGCATAAGTTTGCCAACGAGCGATGGCGCAGGAGGTACAAATGTTGTTCCGGTAATGTAAACCTGTCTTGCGCGATAAACCCCAGCTTCTTCTTTATTGATACCGGCATAAAAAAGTCGGTGTAGTGAGCAAATATCAGCTTCAGTGATCGTTTTTTCCGTTGCCAGTTTATACATGTAATCATATGCTTGCGCGTGTCCTATTGCCTCCATGTGGTAAATCAGTGGTTTTCCGCTAACAGTCAACCCATCTTCCAAAATAACTTTGGTTTCTGTTTCAGTTAATGTGTTACCTTCAAGCGCATTGCTGGAATAAGTGAGTCCTATTTTGAAATAATTGCGAAGCTCGTTGGCTTCCTGTTGACCCAATGGTCTGAGTGCACGAATTTCACTTCGATGCGCATCTATTTTTTTTAATAATGTCTCAAGCATGGCCATACTCCTTTACAGGATTTTCTTCGTTTCAAGTCAATATACCACATTATATTAGCGGCATACTTAATGCGGGGTATTTGAGTGGTTGTCGCAGGGATCCTCAAGGAGATTCGAACTCCTATAGCCGGGCCTGTCCGACGTAGCCAAGAGCTGACGTGAGGGTGAAGTTGGGATGGCATCCTACCAATTAGATCATGAAGATTCACATTGTCTTTGACGCGTTGATTTAATCGTGACAGCTGAAGAAAGAAATGGCTCCCCGAGCAGGACTCGAACCTGCGACCTAACGATTAACAGTCGTGTGCTCTACCAACTGAGCTATCGGGGAATAATGTAAAAGAACTTATTGAAAACTGGGCCTGTTCAGGTTGTAGCTCAGACCATTTTCATTTGTATTTGGCTGAGCGAAGTATGGTGGGCGAAACAGGATTCGAACCTGTGACCCCCTGCTTGTAAAGCAGGTGCTCTAACCAACTGAGCTATTCGCCCTGAGCGGGCATTTTTAAAGCTTTTTTCAAAGAATTATCACAAATATTAGATGAAAATAGGGGTTTAGTCAAAGATTTTAACCCCTAAGACCAAAAAATAGACCAAAAGCATCAAAAGGTGCCTTCCAGTGCATAAAATGCGTATTTTCGATGGTTGGTAAAAATAATTGTCATTTTAAAAAAAATATTTTATATTTCTATTATGATAAAAATTGAAATTTCCAATGACTTAGCTAATAAAAGTTTCTACCTGAAACTTTTTCGAAATGGACCAAGGAGGTCCTGTTTGGTGCCCTTTTTACAGGCCCTCCACTCGGTCTTTTAATGAGACTCCATCTACTTTAAGACCTGACTAGCAATCCCCCCAGGATTCTGGTCAGGTTTTTTGTTGAATGCGAATAAAAAAAGCGCTTATTTTCGTTTTTGGCGTTTTTCGAAAATAAGGCGTTTTCTTATTTTCATTTCCCCCTCAAATCCATGATGAAAGAGATCAAAAGTTACGTGCTGTGCCAGCAACGTCAGGATGGGGTGTATTCAGAATTCTTCCAATTGAGTATTGGTATTGGCTATATTTGAAAAACAGTGCTGGAAATGTTGGAAGAAAGTGAGCCAGGAAGGGCAAGTATGAAGATTTTGAAGGTTAGTGGAATTGTTGTTGCCTGTTGCATGATGATGGGGCTGGTACGCGGGGCAAAACCAGCACCAGAAAAGACAGAAAAACAAATTAAAGCAGAAAAGAGTCGTATCAAAGCACAGCGTAAAGCTGTTGGGCCATGGGAATCTAAAGTTTTGATTCGTGTTGCATCGCAAGAACTTTCTAACGCGGATGGTTTGCGGCTTATGGCCTACGGGTTAGTTCAACGAACTGAGGATTTGGAAAAAGAGAAATATCAAGCACTCATCCATTCAATTCAAACCTTTGTTCAACTGCTCCACAACTATCGCTTTTTAGGGCTGATCAGTCCAGGGTTACTTACTGAAGAACTTCCGGTCGATTACGATAATAATTTTATGAAAATGGTGAGCGAGCTTCTTGTTTGCATTAAAGATCGGGATATTGCAGAGGGGCACAAGGTAATCGCACGACTTAAGAAATCTGCGAACACCTGCCATGAAAAAATAGAAGAATTACGGAAAAACATAAGTGCGCTGGGGGATAAGAGTTTCTCGGAAGATTCACTTTGCTACCACCAATTTATTGATGGTGAACGCATAACACCGGCCTATGTCCTTACATTTCTACCGCCTCAAGGTCGTTTTGGAGAGGATGCTGAGGGTATTGAAACAGCCTATGGCAAATGGAAAGACGATCTAGCGAATCATCCTGTTAATCAAAAGGCCATGCTAGTTGAGGTTCAAAAACAAAAATTGGAAAAACTTGAAAAAGAAACGGCATCTGCTTTTGAGACCGTACAAGACCAATCCGAACATTTCTTTAAAAAATCATTAGATAACAAACAGAATCGTGGAATTTTGAATGGGGTTGCATTAATCATGGCACCAGTCTGGTCAACATGGCAAGACATCCTGTTGCGCTATGCCAAATTTGAAAGTCCCTTCGCAGTGCCACTTTCGCTTGCCAGACAAGATGAACGTCAGTATCGAACGAAATTATTTACGCTCATATGGACAGTTCAGGCCATTAGGCAGGCACTTGTTGAGGTGGGGAATGTTCCTGATGAAATTAATGGGCTTATGGCTCCATATTATCAGGACCTGATTGATACGATGCTGAAATTGCAAAAAGAAATCGTGGCCAGATTTAAGAAACACCCGGTAGAGCTTGCTCAGGCCTATCGTGATTTTTTAAACCTCTCTTTTTATTGTTGCACTATCATGGGCATGCCGCTGCCTGACAAAGACAACCCTGCTACAGTAAAAAAAAGTGACAGCAAATTCAATTTAACAGGCCGTGCCAAAGAGTTAGCAGAACAAGCATGTACGCATAAGAACAGCGAAATAGAGTCGCTAAAAAACAATTCCAAATCATTTAGTACCTACGAAAAAACATTCATTGAACAAGAAAAAGAAAAATTAAAGGCTACTCCAGCAAAGGCACAAATATCGAAAGTTCAAAGTCTAAAATTTGGTGTCATCGATTTTGAAGGAGTAATGATAGATGCTGGGGTGATATTAAGTCAAACGCAAAAAGAGCGCGAGGAAAAGGCAGCTGCGCCAGCCAAGGCGATTGTTAAAGGCGGACTTCAATTTATTAATTCTGAATTGGAGGATGGTGCCTTCCCGCCAGATGAAGAAACAGGTGAAACTTTTTGGCAGGTTATGCGTAGCAATAAAGGCTATAAAATTTTGAAGTTTTTCCTTATTGAAGTTAACGTCCTTTATTATCTCATCGCTATTCCTATTGAAACTGTTTTGACCTTAATTTTTTCAGCAGCTGGAGAAGTGTTGGTAGCAGGTCCTATTGCTGTAAGTCACGCTGTTTTATCTGGCGTTGAATCTAAGGCCATAAATGAATTTATTAAAGATTTAGTGCTGTGCAGTTTTTACATGGTACTTTTGGATGCTATAAAAAATGATAAGTCACAAAACTCTGATTTCAGAGATTTTGCCAGTAAGATTTTATTATCACGAACATTAGCCCTAGTTATAAAGGCCACATCACGAACCTATGATCTTCCTCAATTAAATGAGACCTCAGCTGCCAGAAAAAAATTGGAGATTATTAGGAAGCAGCTTTATGAAGAAACTTTCAAAGCCGCAAAGCCTGTAGCGGTTGTACCTGTTAATTAGCGGTAATCAGATTGTATTTGTAAACAGAGCAAAGGCCTGATGAAACGCATCAGGCCTTTGCTCTGTTTATTGTCTTTAAGCGAGATCTCGCTTGTTGTTGATTTTTATTTCTCACCCAAATCCATGATGAAAGAAATCAAAAGTCGCATGCTTGCGCCGGTTGCGCCTTTGCCAACATAGTTAACGCCAGTAACGTCGTGGGCTGTGCCAGCAACATCAAGGTGTGCCCAGCGTGCCTTCTCTACGAAATTTTGCAAAAAGCATGCGCCAACGATGGTGCCGGCATAGTAAGCAGGGCTGCCGTTGTTGTGGACGTCGGCGATGTCAGATTTAATGGCGCCTTTGTAATCGTTATCGAGCGGCAATTCCCAAATTCTATCACCGGTGACTTTGCCGAGTTTAACGAGTTCTGTTGCAAGTTCATGATCTTTGGTCATCAGGCCGGTATAAAAGTGCCCTAACCCGTAAAGAACGGCCCCAGTCAATGTTGCGATATCAAACAGGTAGTCTGGTTTATATTCTTTTTCTGCATAACACAGGGCGTCGGCAAGAATTAATCTGCCTTCGGCATCGGTGTTTTTAATTTCAACGGTTTTGCCATTCATGCAGGTGATGATGTCATCAGGACGTGCTGCTTTGCCGCTTGGCATATTTTCAACGCATGGTGCAACTGCTACGACATTGATATCAGGTTTGAGTTGAGCAATTGCTTCCATCATGGAAATAACGCATGCCGCACCGGACATATCGTATTTCATTCCTTCAATACCACTGGTTGGCTTCAGATTGATACCGCCGGTATCAAATACAACGCCTTTGCCACACAATGCCACCATTGGCGCCTTGCGTTTGGGCGTTTTGTATTCGAGAACGATAAATTTACCATCTTGGTCTGAACCAGCGTCGACGGCGCAAAAGCCTCCCATGCCAAGCTCAAGTGCTTTGTCGCGACCAAAAATGGTGTAAGGAAGTTTGTATTTTTTAGCAATGGTTTCAGCTTCGTTTGCCAGTGCAGTTGGTGTCATAACGTTGGCAGGTAAATTGGCCCACTGACGTGCATTATTGATGGCGTTGCCAATAATATCAGCCTGTTTAAGCGGAATGGCAAAACTTGCATCATCGTAGTTTGGATTGACAACAATGTTGAGTGTGCAATCAAATGATTGTTTCTTTTTCTCGCTCTTGAAGGTGACAAATTCGTATCCAGCCATGTGACTTGTGATTGCGAGCTGTTTCAGCAATTCGGTGTTGCTGATGCCAAATGGTTTTTCAGCCGGAAGTCCCATGACAGCTGTTTTTATCGAGAGTTTTTTAAGAATGTGAACAGCCGTTCCCATGGCGCGACGCATTGCTTCAAGCTCAATGTTCCATTCGTCTTTGAGACTGCCAACGCCAATAAAAATAAATTGAATCAGATTGTTTTTCTCAAGGCCGCTGAGGACGAAGGATTGTCCCGTTTTGCCTTCAAATAAATGTTTTTTGAGGATTTCTGTTAAGTGCGGGTAATATTTTTTTTCAATAACATCAAGTGAAGCAAGTGGTGAAAGTGGTTCCAAATTTTCTTTTAAGAAAAAAATGTAGCCTTCAGCTTGATTGTCCCAGTATTTTTTTTTCGTAAGTTGTATGGATAACATAGTGTTCATTCCTTTCAGACAGGTTTATTGCGATAATCTAATAAGCTTTGTTGCAATACTTCAAGGCTGAGCAGTGCGCAGCGTAAGCGTGTTGGCCCAAGTGGAATGCCAACGAGTTTGAGAATATCGTCTTTGGTCAATTGCAAGATTTCATCAACGTTTTTTCCAATGCAGTGAGCAGTAAGCAGCGATGCTGCTGCCTGACTAATAACGCATCCTGAACCATCAAAGCCAATTTCGGTGACAATGTCGTCAACAACTTTACCTTCCATGCTGATACGATCACCGCAGGAAGGATTGTGGTGGCCTGATGAAAAGTCAGGATTCTGAATTTGTTTTTTGTTGTGCGGATGCTTGTAGTGGTCAAAAAGTTCTTCGTGGTACATGGTTTTGTCATCCATGATAAAAAGCCTATCGTTATACAAACATTTGTATGGCTGCCGGCAGTTCGCGCAGAAATGCCTCAACATCTTCTGTGGTGTTGTAGGCTGCAAGACTTACCCGTAACAATGAATCATACCCAAGGTGATTGACCAATGGTTGTGCGCAAAAGTTACCGGGGCGGACGGCAATGCCTTTGGTTCCCAGCACAGCGGCAACGTCGTGCGGGTGCGCGCCATTAATGGCAAATGCAATCAAATGGCCTTCTTTCTTCATGCGTTGAACCTGTCCGAGAATTGTAATTTCTGGCATAGCTTCAAGTTGCTGGATGAGGGTGTGGCACAGTGTTGACTCATGCTGCTCAAGCTGTTGATAATCAATGTTTGCCGTGATGTAATCAATGGTGGCTCCAAAGCCAATGACACTGGCAATGGGTGGTGTGCCGGCCTCATATTTAAGCGGACTTGGTGCCCATGTTGCCTCGGTGTACGAAACGTTATAAATCATTGCACCACCAAATTGGTATGGTTCAACGGCATTGTGGTGCTTTTGCGCGATGTAAAGTGCGCCGATACCGGTTGGGCCAAGCATTTTGTGCGCTGAAAAAGCAAAGAAATCAGCTTCCAGCTTTTGCACATCAACGGTGTGATGCGCTACCGCTTGCGTGGCATCGAGTAGGACGCATGCGCCATGTTGATGGGCTGCAGCAATAAGTTTTTCAAGTTCATGCTCTTCGTCATTCCACACAGGTCCAATAACGTTAGAAATAAGCGTTACTGCGACCAATTTGGTTCGCGGGCCAATGTACGAAAGTGGGTTTTCCAAGTAAAAAGTTTTTTTATTAATTGGAATAAAAACAAGCTTGGCGCCTGTTTTTTTGGCGACTTGTTGCCAGGGGACCAGGTTGGCGTGGTGCTCAAGTTGTGTTAGCACAATTTCATCGCCTGGCTTGAGGTGATTCAGTCCCCAGCCGGCTGCAATCAGATTAATGCCCTCGGTGGCGCCTTTGGTGAAAATGATTTCTTCACGATGCTTGGCATTGATGAAGGCGGCTATTTTTTCGCGCGCCGCTTCATATTGTTCGGTAGCAAGCTCGCCGTGCTCATACATTGCCCGGTGCACCGAAGCATTGGCGGTGCTGTAAAATGACGATATGCAGTCGATGACCTGCTGCGGTTTATGAGTTGTTCCCGCATTTTCTAAATAGATTAGCGGGTTGCCGCTGCGCAGGGGGCGTTGGAAAATTGGGAAATCTTGGCGTATCTTATGTGCATTCATACATACCAGCCTCCATGAAAAGTGGGGAAGATGATGTCTGGAGCTCTCTGTTGCAGATTTGAGTATATTGACAAAAAAAGGGACTGTCGATACAGTCTGCTTTTCTTGCTCAAGCTTATGTGAAATCACCGATGTAGATAGGACAGCGCTTATGAAAAGAATATTAAAACGGCTTGTGGTACTATTGTTGTGTACTAATTCATTGATTGCTCAGTTTTCATATCAATACAAAACCAGTTTTGTTTGTAACGGAATATCTGAAAGACCGATTAGTCAGTTGATTGAGTCGTATGCCGAAAAGATCAATGAACATCTGAATTATTCCATTTTCTTTGATCGTTCATTTTTAAAAGATGCCCAAGAAGTTCGCGAATATCATTGCCGTCCTAAAGCGCGCCGCGAGTTTATTGGTCAACTGTATGATGTTGTGACAGCGGATGGTAAGCACATTGGAGCAACCTTTTTTGATCGTGGTAGCGATACCCTATTGGTTGTTGCCGAAGGCTTTACGAATGCACGTGAAGTGATGTCGCCGTTTGTGGCAATGTTTCCGCAGTACGATGTTGTTTTGTTTGATTTTCGGGGGCATGGCTATCAGCCTGGTTATTGGTCTGATTATGTTCCCTGTCCATCTAATGTGACAAAATGGTTTTTTGGAGTGGATCCGGATGATGTGCGGTTCGGTTGTGATGAAGACAAAGATGTACGTGCGGTAGTTGATGCGTTTAAAGATTTAAAAAAGAGTACAACTGGCAAACGATATGCCAATATTAATGGTCTTGGGGTTTGTTACGGGGCATTTATTTTGCTTAAGACATTATCGCTCAATCCGGGCCTTTTTGATCGATTGGTGCTTGATGGCTGTTGGTTGTCGTTATCATTGTATATCGAAAAAATAGAACGAGACCTCAAAATCATGTGTAATCCGCAAGAGGGTGGTTGGTCTGATCACTGGTTCTTTTCGCATGAATATACCAAGCAATCAATTGACTATATTGCCAAAAACTTTTTGTTTACCATCAATGATATTTCGCTTTTGGATTATGTTGACAGACTTGGTGCGGAACAAATTCTGTTTTTTTATGGCAAGGATGATTACACCATTACACGTGATGAATTTGAGCAATTGTGGCGAGCGTTGCCTGCGCATGTACGCAAAACGGCCATCATTACTTCAAATCCACATGTACGTAACCATTTGAGGCAGAAAGAGTTGTATAAATGTGTGTGCGATATTTTCTTTTCTCCCTTTTCACACATTGAATTAGAGTTTTGTCTTAACAATCCACAAACATTTTTAGAATTTTTTAGTAACAAACTTATGCGTGATTGTGCGCCATCGGTGAACCAATGAGCAAGCCTTTCACAAAAGTTTTAATTGCAAATCGGTCAGAAGTTGCATTGCGTCTTCAAGCCACTTGCCACGCTCGAGGTATGCAGACAGTTGCCATTTGTAGCCCCGAAGATCGTTCTGCGCACTTTGTTCACAATGCATCTGAGGCGTATTGTATTGCACGATCTGGTTACACCGCTTATAACGCAATGGATGAAATTATTGCAATTGCACTCAAAAGTGGTGCTGATGCGGTGCATCCTGGCTATGGATTTTTGTCAGAAAAGGCAGTGTTTGCGCAAAAGGTAATTGATGCAGGGCTTGTGTGGGTTGGTCCACGACCAAAAAGCATTGCATTGATGGGCGATAAAGTTGCTGCGCGTGTCACAATGCAGCAATCGGGTGTGCCAGTGATTCCAGGTTTTGTGATTGATGATTTTTCTCAGCAAGCGTGCGACAAAGCAGCTGAAAATGCTCGAGCAATTGGCTTTCCATTGATGATCAAAGATCCTTATGGTGGCGGTGGCAAGGCAATGCAAAAGGTTGATTGTTCGGCTGATTTTATTCCGGCATTACACAAGGTGCATCAAGAAGCTCAGCAATTAACGGGAAGTACGAGCCTTTTGGTTGAAAAATATATCACTGGTGGTCGACATATTGAGGTTCAAATAGTGGGTGATGGCGAGCGCTACATTCATCTGTTTGAGCGCGAATGTTCGTTGCAACGAAGACACCAAAAAATTATTGAAGAAACACCGTGTTGCTTTGTTCCACAGCCAGTACTTGAGCAAATGTATGAGGCCGCACTCTTTGCTGCTCGTGGTGTTGCCTACGATAGCATTGGTACCGTTGAATTTATTGTGACGCCTGATAACAGCTTTTATTTTTTGGAAATGAATACGCGATTACAGGTTGAGCATGCAATTACCGAAATGACCACAGGCATCGATTTGGTTGGTCTTCAGCTTGACCTTGCCAGCGGACACGATTTAATGTTGCAGCAATGCACCATAACTCGCCAAGGGTGTGCTATTGAATGCCGTTTGTACGCTGAAAATCCTGCGGCCAACTTTATGCCCGCAACCGGTAAAATCCAGCATTTTTTTGCACCAAATTTCCCATCAATCCGTTTTGAGCATGCATTGCAGCAAGGTACAGAAATTACGTCATTGTTTGATCCGATGATTGCCAAAGCGGTTGCTTGGGCTCCAACACGTCAGCAGTGTGCGACCCGACTCGAGAGCTTCTTGCAACAATTGCAGATACAAGGTGTTACAACCAATCGTGATTTTGTGTGTGCACTGTTGCGTAGTGATGTGTTTGCTTCGGGTGCCTTTCATACGCAAACTATTGCAAATCGCTCTTTTGTGCAGGACATATTGCAACAAACGCCACTTACGTTGAATGATCGAGAAGCGGTACTTGCTGGCATTGCATATTTGTGTATGCAGCAACAACGCAAGGTGCGTCGTGAATATCGGGTAGGTCAGCGAGGATGGAAGGGACAGCAATGGCGCTAAAAACATTACAAATTCATGGGCAGTTGTGGCATTTTGATATGCGCAAGCAATCTGATGGAAGCATGATGGTTGTAGCACGGCGTGATGGGCAGCAGGAGCAGGTTGAGTTGCGTGTGAGTGATACTCACTATGATGCACATACTGGTATAGTTCAATTCCTGGCCGATGATCAGTGCTACAGCGCGTATGTCCGCCACGATGATGAACAATCATTAGTGACTCCACGTTCCGGCGCGCAATCATTGAGTGTCATAGAACAAGAAAAGCGTGAAGTAACCATTGTGCCAGCCAAACACCTTGCATCATTTCATTCACAAGCGGGACGGGGGGTAAAAAATGGGATCAAAAGTCCATTGGCCGGGCGGGTAACAAAAGTATGCGTAGCTTGCGCAACAGAAGTGGAATCTGGAACAGTTGTATGCATCATTGAATCGATGAAGATGAATAATGAAATTTGTGCTGATCAGCGCGCTTTTATCAAAAATATTTTAATTGAAGAAGGGAATGTGGTACAACAAGGGCAACTCTTGATTGAATTTGAAAAAGAAGGAGAGAGGAATGCAACAGCAAAAAGTTCAAATGAGCAAAAAGCAATTTAGAATTGGTGATCTTGCTGAAGAGCTCAAAGTTAAAAAGTTTGTTATTCGTTTTTGGGAAAAAGAGTTTGGCATCGAATCGGATCGTTCCGAAGGTGGCCAACGTTTTTATACTTCTGATGATCTAAAAACATTTTTGATGATCAAAGATCTTTTGTACAACAAAGGTTTTACCATTGCAGGTGCAAAAAAACAGCTTGAAACTTCGCGTGGTGTTAACACCGGTGCATCTGTTGTTGTGGCGGTAGAAGAATCGGTACAAGAGCCTGCCACTGTTGCGTCGACGGTACGGGAGTCCATGGTAGAAAATCAGGAGATTCCGGAGCATGAAGAGATTGTTGCGGCGGTATCGGACCAGCCGGAACAAGAAGAATTACTTGTTGCAGCTACGGTGGAAGTTGAGCAATCGATTCAGCCAGCCACTGAAGAAGTAGCCGAAGTTGTCACGCCAGCAACCAAGGAAGAAGCCTGTTTATGCCAAGACGTGTTTGCGCAGCTGCAGACATTCAAAAGCCAACTACTTATGTTTAAAGATCAACTGAGCAAGTGAGCTGTTGTGGGGATCAACTTTTTTTGGAACTTATGATGTGGTGGATTTTGGGGGGAGATATGATGAAAAACGAGGATTTTGGTTGCGGGGGCTGGATTTGAACCAGCGACCTTTGGGTTATGAGCCCAACGAGCTACCAGGCTGCTCTACCCCGCGTCTTCTTCGTAAATATCAACGAATGTGAGTATAGGTTTCTTCTGGTAAAAGTCAAACACCTAATAACATTGGTTTTGCAGTTTTTGCTGCAGTAATATGCGTAAAATTTCTTTAAAATCTGCCGGTACCGGACAGGTGTAGCTATAAGGCTTACCCTTATACTCGAATGCAATGTGCCATGCGTGTAGTGCTTGCCGGCCAATCATCTTTGATGGCGAGCCGTACATTTCATCACCGACAATCGGATTGCCCATTGATGCACAGTGAACACGTATTTGATGAGTTCTTCCTGTTGTAATGGTTGTTTCAAGGAGCGTATATTCATCGTAATAGTTCAGTACGTTATATGATGTGAATGCTGGGCGAGCTTCGATGCCAAAGGTGGTCATTTTGTGCCGCTGACAGCGATGGCGGCCGATGGGTAACTCAATGGTTCCCTGTTTCACCGGGTGTTTGTGTACGAGCGCAAGGTATTTTTTATGTATCTTCCGGTCTTTGAACATGGCCGACAATTCAATCTGTGCCTGCTGATTGCGGGCTATGACAAGCAGGCCAGAGGTATCTTTATCGATGCGATGCACAATGCCTGGGCGCTGGTTGTCATCTAGTACTGCTAACTCTTTGAAGCGGTGTATGAGGCCATTGATGAGGGTAATTTCTTCTGGATTGTTGGCTGCAGGGTGCACTGCAAGCCCTGCCGGTTTGTTAATGATAAGAAAGTCGGGATGCTGATCGATGATGTCAAAATCAACGGGTGCTGGCGCCAGGTTGTATTCCTTGACCATAAATGTGATGTGGATAACATCGCCAAGCTTGATGTGATAATTATTTTTCGGCACCTGAGCGTTGACCGTTACGGCACCATTGGTAACAAGGTCCTGGAAATATGAGCGCGAATAGGTGGGAAACTGAGCAAAAAGCAGCTTATCAAGTCGCAAACCTATCCAGGCTGGATCGGAACATGTTACAATTTTACATTCGTACTGAGACATGTGATTCTTTAGGGCTTAGGGGTTTTAAAATAATGACAGGGTGAAATTTTTTAAAAGATGCAAGCGAATGGGAATTTTTATGCGAAACCATTTCCCCTTTACTGTATCTTGTAGTAAAATAAAGTCAAATAGGAATTGGAATCGTCGGCAAACGGGGGTGTTTTTCGTGTTTCCTCAAACCTGCAAATGGAGTATTCCATGCTCAAGATAAAGAAAATACTCTTTCAAATTGAGAATAATATTGACTCGGTGATTGCCGGGGATACAACGCTTGGCAGAGATTTGTGGAACATTTTGATTTCGCAGCACTTTGCCGATATTGCCATGCTGCTCAGTAAGCTTGATGAACAACATCAGGTGTCGCTGTTCAAAAAACTGCCGCTGGATACCTCCATTAAGGTTTTTAGAAAGATGCCGCAAGCACAGCAAGGCTTGCTTTTGGTGCAGTTGGAGCTTGATCATGCATCATTAATTTTAAAGAATATGCCTGCTGATGAGTTGACCGATTTGTTTGATTATTTATCGGATGAAGACCTTGAAAAGTATCTAAAACTGCTGCAAACCAACCAACGTAATCAAATTTTATCGCTTCTGCACTTTAATCCCCACTCAGCCGGTGGTCGCATGCATAGCGATGTGATCACGTTGCAGAAAGATTTTACCGTCAAGCGAAGTGTTGAGTTATTGCAGCGCTTGGGTCCTGGTCGCACAGAAATGCAGCGTATTTATGTGACCAATCAAGACGATGTGCTGATTGGTTTTGTTACCCTGGATAAATTGGTGTTAAATAAACCGGAAACGCCGCTGGAAAGCATTATTTTGCCAAATGAGTTGGTGGTGCTGGTTGAAGAAGACCAAGAAGATGTTGCCAACCAAATGCACCATTACGGCCTGCTGTACGCGCCGGTTGTTGACAAGCACAACCACTTTTTGGGTGTGATTACGGCTGACGACGTCTTTGAAATCATTAAGGAAGAGGGTAGCGAGGACGTTTATAAAATGTTCGGGCTGATTCCGGTCGAGCATGGGTATTTTACCACCTCAACCTGGCGTATGGTGTGGCAACGAGGGATTTGGCTGGTTGGGCTGCTGGTGCTGCAGAGTTTTTCAAGCTTGGTGTTGTCCAGCTACAGTGATATGATCAATAAATACACTATTATTGCCGTTTTTCTGACCATGCTGATCGGAACGGGTGGTAACGCAGGTAACCAGTCTGCAACGTTAGTGATCCGTGGTCTGACCACCAAGGAAATGACGCGGCGCAATGTGATGCGTGTGTTGCTGCGGGAATTTAACATTTCACTGATTATTTCGCTGATTCTTGTTGTTGTCGGGTTTATCCGTGTGTATTGGTCGTATCACAACCTTTTAGTTTCGGCGGTGATAAGCCTTTCATTATTTCTTATTGTTGTGACATCTGTCGTGCTTGGAGCGCTGATTCCCATCGTTTTAGAGCGCTTTGACATTGATCCGGCACACTCTGCCGCGCCGTTCTTGGCAACGCTCATGGATGTGCTGGGGGTTCTCATTTACTGTTTCATCTGCAGTAAATTATTAGGATAAATGCTGAAAATCAAAGCAAAACACTTTCTTTTTTTAGAAAAGATGTGATATACTAACTCCCGGCGAGCCGCTAGCTCAGTCGGTAGAGCAACAGCCTTTTAAGCTGTGGGTCGTAGGTTCGATTCCTACGCGGCTCACCAGTCTAAGCCCAATGGGTTACGGCTGGTAAGCAAGCCGCCAATGGCGCGATAAAGCCATCCAAAATTCCTCAAGTTCTCTGAAAAATATGTCCCCATCGTCTAGTTGGCCTAGGACACAAGATTTTCATTCTTGTAACAGGGGTTCGAATCCCCTTGGGGACGATTCTTTTTATAAACCCACAACAATAGTTACCAATTAAAGCTCTTCGGAAGCTAATGACTAGATGTCATTAAGGCTTTAGCAAACCGTGAATATGTAGTTATGCTCATAAGGGAATAAACCATGAATACCAAATCAAAAATTTTGATTAGTGCAATAATTTTTGTAATCGGTTTGTTACTATTTGTACGAATTGTTCGTATTGAACCAGGGTTTGTTGGTATCAAAATTAATTTGATTGGTGTGCCACGAGGACCACAAGATTTACCACTCAAAACCGGTTGGCAAGTGTATTGTCCATTATTGTCACAAGTTTTTGAATATCCCGTCTTTATGCAAACAGCAACATGGTCGCATGACAATAAACAAGGTGATGAATCAATTACCTGGAATACGAGTGATCAAGTTTCGATTGGTGCTGATATTAACTTGTCATACACAATATTGCGAGAATCTGTTCCTACGTTCTACATAACGTTCAGATCTGACAATCTTGCGGTATTTACCCACGGCTATTTGCGAAATGTAGCGCGTGATGCTTTTACGGCATTAGGCATCCAATATACCTTTGATGATATTAATGGTGTAAAAAAAGATGAATTCCTTCAAAGGGTGAAGAATAAAATCAATGAAGATATTGCAAAGTATGGTATTCATATTGAGCAATTTGGCATCATCGGTCGCATTCACATGCCAGAAGCTATAGCACGCGCAATTACCGAAAAAACGCAAGCCATTTAAAAAGCTATTCAAGCAGAAAACGAGCTTAGACAAGCAAAGGCGGAAGCGGCAAAAAAAATTGCTACAGCAGAAGGCGAAGCTCGATCAAACATTATTAGAGCAGAAAGTGAATCTAAGTCTAATGAAATTGTTTCAAAATCGATAACTCAAAACTTAATTATGTGGGAAGCTATTAGAAAGTGGAATGGAGTTCGACCGCTTGCTGAAGGCGTTAATGCTTCTATGATGCTCCCTTTAAAAAATATTAATAATTAAGCAGTGTAATGTCTTCTTCATGATTCTCCCCGTTTCTGAACATGTTCCTTCTACGCTCTGCATGGCTACGAAGGGCGGGCTACGATTGAATTGCATTATAAAATTAGCTTCGCACCGTATTTTTTGATAGAGCATTTGGCTGAGAAAATAATTTTCAGTTTTAATATAAAACATGTATTTATACCGATTTTGATTGGCCTTTTTGAGCCTTTTGGATTTCAATAATAAGATATCTTACACTATAAGAACATCTAAAAAGCCCATATATATAACCTATATAACAGAGGAGTACATCATCATGATGGAAACCAAAAAAGATAAACACGTACAAGCGTTGAGTGCTTTCATGAGTACCGTATACGTATGGATGAGTGGAGCATTGCTTTTAACCACATGCGCTGCTTATGGCACCTATTGCTCGGCACCACTTTTCAACTTCATTATGCATAAAGGTATTTTTACGCCGCTTCTTTTAGCTGAAGTTGCGCTTGTTTTTGCGCTATCCTTCTTCATTAATAAAATGTCTTTTGGGCTTGCTACTATCATGTATGTGGCATATTCCATCATGACGGGCGTAACATTATCGGTCATTTTTTTAGTTTATCAACTTCCATCGATAGCATTAATTTTGTTGGTGACGATGGTAATGTTTATGGGTATGGCCATGTATGGTTATTACACAAAAACTGATTTGACCAGTGTCGGCAACATTCTTTTAATGGGGCTTTTTGGCATCGTCATTGCAGGATTTGCCAATCTTTTCTTCCATAACACCGTTGTCGATTTTCTGTGTACCGCTCTTGGCGTTATTATTTTTACCGGATTGATTGCCTATGACACCCAAAGAATAAAAAATTTGGGGGGTGAGTATACGTCGCAAGGTCTTTCAGATAATAAAATTGCTTTGATCTGTGCATTGGCGCTATATCTTGATTTTGTGAACCTGTTTCTTAAGCTTTTGCGTATTTTCGGCAAGAAGAAAAATTAACACTCATTTCTTGCTCTGTTCGTCAAAGCACATTGGTAGTTTGACATTGTTATGAGCAATGAGGAATATAGGCCGTGCGTAAAGTTCAAATATTATTGAACATCAAAAAGCTGAAGGAGTTTGCATGAACAATTGTATTTTTTGCAGCATCATCAAAGGCTCAATCGATTCGGTCAAGATTTGGGAAGACGAACATCACGTTGCTGTGTTGGATATTTACCCCAACATGAAGGGCATGACGCTGGTGATAAGTAAAGCGCATCGGCATTCTGATCTATCTGACATGAGCACTGAAGAGTATCAACGATTTTTTGTGGCTGCCCGTACCGTTACCGAGATTTTAAAAATTGGCCTGGGTGTCAAGCGAGTGTCACTGGTGCTTGAGGGGATGGGGATTAATCATGCCCACATCAAGCTGTATCCGTTGCATGGGCTTGAAAGTAATTTTAAAGAAATGTGGGGCAAGGAGACTATTTTCTTCGACAAGTACGAAGGCTATATTTCTACGCAATTGGGGCCAAAGGCCGATATGGATGAGTTGAAGGCACTGGCAAAACAAATAGGTAAAGTTTTATAGCTATTCAAAATCAGTTCAAAAGGAACCACGATGAAGTTTAATGAAGAAATGTTATCTGCCTCATATGGCTCGTCGCCTGACGGTTTTATACCCGCCATGGCGATAGTAAATTTTCTTGAAAATAAAAACAGAATTTTAATTATCGGTGATTTTACAAAACGTGATTACACAGTTTTATCTGCTCTTGGCAAGGAGGTTCACGTAATTGATATTGTGCACATTGAAGGAATAAAAAAATTTTATCTTCAATCAATTACGCAAAAAACATCTTTTGAAGCAAAATATTTTGATGGCGTTGTCTTGGCAGAAGTTGTTGAACATTTGTTTGAAGATTATGTGGCGCTGAATGAAATTTATAGAATTCTGAAGGATGACGGGGTGCTTGTGATTACGGTGCCTTATTTTAGTAATGTGCAAGATAATCCTGAATATCACGTGCGGATTCATTCTGGAAAAACAATCAGGCGGTTGTTACAACATTCGGGGTTTGCTATAGAAACTCATTTTTATCGTGGCCTTGTTAGTCGTATTCCTCAAAAAAATCTTTTTACAAAATACCTTTTATTTGGATTCCGAAAGGTTTTGATCAAATTATGTGCTCAACGGGGCGAGCAATTATTTAGGCGCTGGTGTTATCAGGCAGAATATTTTTTAGGCACGAAATCATTGCTTTTGCCGATTCAAAGACAATGTACAAGCTTTGGCGGAATAATGAAGGTTGTTAAGGGCCAGAGCGTTGATTTTATGAAAATTCAAATAAAAGAGTTTTCGTCATCAGATTCTGCTGCAACGGAGAAGTCTCCAGGAGCGTAAAAATAGGTTTTCCTAGTGTGTGCTGCGCATTGTCAAACATTGTTTGAACTATTGTTTCAATGAAAGTCTTTGCAGTATTCCATTTACAAAACCGTCCTGATCGAGTGTATACTGCTGCAGATTACGGATATTTCATAAAATATTTTAGGAGGGTGTATGAAGCTTATCTGTAAACAACACTTAATTACCGTTGTAGGAACAATCGCATTGTTATGTTCGCCGGCACTACTTGTGCAATCTATTGCTGCTCACATCGAGCATAATTCTGCAACTAGCTGTTCAAGCACATTATTTTCACAAACACCGCAAGGTGATCTTTACTGGAAGGCCCTTATGCACCTGGCTAAAAATAATAAGGCTATGGCGCTTGAAATTGTTAGTGCACTTAAAACTAATAATGTTACTCGAGCAAATGCTGTTCTACCAGCAAGCCAACCGGGCAGTATCGATGAATGTTTTGATGATCTTTTTGTTACCCTTATGTCACATGATCCACAGGCGTTAAGTGTTCTTGGCTTGTTTGAATCTATTGGTATTCGAGACCATAATGCCTATCTCAATGATGTTTCACCAGTGGCTTTCATCGAAGATTTTAATCGTAAGAAACTATGCTTGGAACGTTTAAAAGGTTATTCACTTGATACGCTTTCTGCTGAACAGCAAATTTCATATAAAATAATTTATTGGATGTTTGACCGTGAGATACAAGGCGAAAAGTTCTTATTCCATGAATATAAGATTAATCAACTCTTTGGGATTCTTTCATATTTGACGTTGATATTTTTTCAACTTCAGCAATTGGACGTTCCGGAAGATGTTGAAAATTATCTCCTACGCTTACGTCGTATTCCTGATCAATTAGGACAAGCAATTGATTTGATGACCTACCAAAAAGATCGTGCGATTTACCCGCCAGCGTTTGCACTTCAGAAGGTGATTACTAGAATTCAGAATTTATTGTCCCCTGTGATTGCTGATAACATTTTTTATAAACGCTTGGCTGCTTGCATAGACAAGGTTCACGGCGTCAATAAAGATGATGTGTTGCAGCAAGCTCAATTAATTATTCAGACGCACGTGTATCCAGCGCTGAAGTTATTACAGGAGCATTGCCAGCAGCTACTTACAAGCGTTCATTCCAACCACGGCGTGTGGGCATTGCCAGCCGGGGATGAGTATTATGCTTTCATGCTTAAGCAGCATACGACTACCAACCTCTCTGCCGATGAGATTCATGAATTGGGATTACAGGAGGTCGCAAGGATTCAGCATGAAATGCGTATTCTTCTGGCTCGCGAGGGCGTTGTTGATGCTCAAAAAGAGGTTGGAGAGCTTATGCAACAGCTTGCTCAGAACGATCGATTTTATTTTCCACAATCTGATGAAGGTCGTCAGCAGTGCCTGGCTCAGTACGAAGCAATCTTAGCTCGTTGCCGGAGCGAATTGTATCCATTATTTGATCTAAAGCCAACCATGCAAGTAATGCTTCAGGCGGTTCCAAAGGAGGAGGAAGAAGGACAGCCCCAAGCCTACTACTTAGAACCAAGTATTGATGGATCACGCCCGGGGATCTTTTTTGCTAACTTACGCAATATGAAAGAAGTCCCTACCTATGGCATGGAAACATTGGTTATGCACGAAGCAGAACCCGGCCATCACTTTCAAATTGCCTTGCAACAGGCGATGAACATACCGATATTGCGAAAGATTGGTATGTTTACGGCATACGTTGAAGGATGGGCGTTGTATGCTGAAACGCTTGCCTATGAACATGGTTTTTATTCCTCATCTTTCAGCCGGCTAGGACATCTACAAGCTGAGTTATTGCGTGCTGCACGTCTTGTTGTGGATACCGGAATTCATAAAAAGCGATGGACTCGTGAGCAAGCTATTACGTATATGCTTGGCGTAACGGGTATGCACAAAGATGAAATCATTACAGAGGTTGAACGCTACTTTGTTCTGCCAGGGCAGGCATGTGCTTACAAAGTAGGACAACTCAAGATTCTTGAGTTGCGAAATCGCGCGCAACAAGCGCTCGGAGAGAAATTTGATATTCGTGAATTTCATAATGTTGTTTTGACGCTTGGTGCTGCACCATTAACTATTTTGGAAGAATGTGTTGGCCTCTATATTCAGCAAATTACAAAACCGTCCTGATCGAGCGTATACTGCTGCAGATTACTGATATTTCATAAAATATTTTAGGAGGGTGTATGAAACGTGCGTTTTGCGTAGTGATCAGTTTCTTTATTGGTACTTTAACAATCTCTTCTTCGCTATTACCAATGTTATCTGATACAACGAGTGATGCTCGTGAGGCGGAAACTGGGGTTGTTTCCGGTGCAGCCTATTACGTTTTTGATGGCGCTGATGCTCATGATCCCCTTGGAGGCATCCCGGTCAATTGTGAATATGTAAGTTTTTACACCTTCGATGGTAACTTGATTGAGCGTCGTTTGTGCAATCGTAATGTTCGTTTGCTGGACAGAATGTTGGATCAGAACGCGGCAAAACCGCAACCTGATTCGGCTGTCATCAAATATCGTCCTACGCCTGATTTAGGTTTTGGCACACCGCCAGAAGCTACCAATTGGTTTATTATTTTTTATGATAAACACGGCAACAGAATTAAAAGTTATCGTTATGATGTCGACAATAACACCATTCTTGTGCACTACGAAGGGCTTCTTCTTAAGTTTAGTACCGAAGAAACCAATGCCGGAATCATAGACCGCGACTTTCCGCTCGATTTACGTTGTTGCAAACCTATTCAAAAAGAACTGAAAGAGACCGAAAAACAAGCCCAGCATGATCGGCACGAGCATATGGTTGTTGAATGTGTTCTAATGTAAAGAGGAGCTAGGATGAATAAAATTGCAGCGCTTTTATTTGTTTTTTTCGCGATCAATGTAACCCCGCTACAAGCGATGCAATACTCATTTTTCTCCAAAAAAGAAGCGCAAAAAATTCGCCGTGAGGTAGAACACAATGATGCTTTTTGTAAACACAAAAGCCACCTTCAAAGCAGGGGTTATGAGCAAAAAAGTTGTGCGTTAATTTGGCTTTTGATGCTCTATATTTTCTTGTTTCAATCGCAAGCAGCGCTTTTACCTTACGACGATGGTTATCAAACAAATACTTTTGTAGAAACTACCGCTTTGCCGCACTTTATTTTTACCGATCCTAAGGCTTGGGTATTGCCATTGAGTCGGCAGGCGTGGGCAGAAACCTTTCAGCCGCTGCTGCCACAACATACCATTAAAGATTTTATTGTTGGGCTTGCGCATTGTGCACGAAATGAGACTGATGTGAATGGTACTGCGGTGATGAATTTTTTGCAGCAAGAAGAGCAATATGGATTTGCTCTTGAGTCTTTTATTTATTACGAGAAGGACAATGGTGCGGCATCTCTTGAACTACGACACCTTGTTGCACGTAATAATGTTTTTGAAGACGAGACGTCGGCTAAAAAGAATATGACTCGCTCTTTGAACGGCATTGATACGATCGTGAGCAAAAAAGATGTTCTTGCACGATTCTTTTTTGATGGCGGTACTTGTTTCAAGGACCGTGAAGATGTGTGCTTTAACTTTATAGTCAACGTGAATTTTGGATTAAAAATTTCACCCGCTGTTTGCAAAAACGTCTATTTTGACTATCAAAGAGGCTCTCGTATTCCGATTTTGGTGCATACAGAGCGTGAGCCAGACGAGCAGCGTGAGGATTTGTAGATCCGGTCTATTTTTCAGGATGCAAAAATCTTAACTATTTACCTTGCTTGTTATTGTTCATTACCGTTTGGATAAAGTAACCTCTTAACCAAAGGAGAAAGAGTATGAAGAGGCTTCTTTTGATGCGGGTAGCAATGATAGCGTTTCTAGCATCTGGCAGCCAGCGTGCTGTTGCAGCCAACAAAAACGTAGACAAAGCTATTCCAAAAATTCCCAAAGGATACAAACAAATCGAATGTACGCTCACACCAATGGCGCAAGGAACTCCGCGCAGTACTCACTTGAATCTTACTACATCGCTGCAGACGCCAGAACAAAAAGTCAAAGGGGTTACACAGCGTTACAGCTATGCTTGGAGTGGTTATGTTGCAACAACTGCGTGGATGGACCCAGAATCCAACGCAGCTTCTGCTGTTGCCGGAACGTGGGTTGTGCCAACGATTCAGCCATCGACACAAGATTCGTATTGTGTTATTTGGGTTGGAATCGATGGCTATTACCACACAAGTAAAACAGTTGAGCAGATTGGAACCGGTCACTGCTGGATCAAGGGTGCGGTCATGAATTATGCCTGGTTTGAAATGTATCCTGATTCGCAGGCTTGTGTTATTACCGGGTTTCCTGTTGATGTTGGCGATATGATGACTGCAACGGTAAACTATATTTCGGATAACGTCTTTCTGATGCGCATTTATAACAACACCAAAAAAGTAGTTTTTACAATTCCAACAAAATATACAACATCGAGCGTAACCACCAAACGTTCATCAGCAGAATGGATTATTGAGGCACCGTCTTCCTATAACCTCTTACCGCTGGCAAATTTTGGTACCGTTACGATGAGAAATTGCAAAACAACCATTAAAGGTGTTAGTGGCTATTTAACTAATCCTGCATGGTTAAGCGGAAAAATAAAAATGATTGATGGTGGCGGAACGGTGAAGGCGGAAGCATCCGATGCACTTGTTGGTTCAGCGTTTACTGTTACCTGGAAACGTCAGTAACCAGCAAGATGCATTTTCACTTCAAGCTTTATCATTAATGCTTATTCTCGAGAGGGCGCAGCTCATTGTAACTGCGCCCGTTTTTGTCAGCGAATGAGCGGAAAAAAAAGTTCTTTCATTTCGGGCGTTTTTGCTAGATCAAATGCTGTTGCGCCTTTATTATTTTTTATTTCTAAATCAACCAGCGGGACAAAAGGAAGTATGACACAATCCACAACTTCAGTTGGCACGGTTGGCCACTCTTCTAATACAGCATCCATAAGATCTTTTCCCAAAATCAGTGGTTTCTTACTTTCATAGTTCATAGCGTTAAGATTCAACAGTAATTTCACCATATAATAAAAGTTCTTGCGAACGGCACAGTGAAGGAGCGTATTACCGTGCTCATCTTGTGCATTGACGTTGATCTTTGGATTATTGACGAGCAGCTCAATAACTGCCCTGCCTCTGGGAGGTGTGTCTGAGTTATGGTCCCATTCTATAGCGTAATGAAGTGGCGTTTCGTGATACTCATTATCGCATGCGTTAATGTTAGCTCCTGCTGTAATAAGTGCTTCTACAACGGCAACAGCACAATTTCCAACCGCATACTTTAATAAAGTTTCAGGTTCATGCTTATGTAGTGGAACGTTAACATCACCGCCATGATCAATAAAACATTGAATAACAGTGACGTCGTCTTCGTCAATAGCAGGCAGTAAATAGTTTGTCCGATCTGAAGGAATTTTTGCTCCAATTTCTAAATAATTATTAATCGATTCTAGATCGCAGCCTACAAAAGCCTCACAAAGCCGTTTATCGAGATCTTCTTGAGGGAGCCATGTTAGATAGCCAAGTCGACGTTTTTTAGCACATGAAGGCTGTATTTGTGAATGAGCCCGCTTTTGACATATTATGTGTGGGACGATGCTACCAGTAAAGAGTGTTAAGAAGACAATACAAAGCATAACTTTTGGTATTCTACAAAATCTATGCGTCTGCATATCAGTTATTCCTTGTGGCTTGTGATTGTAAAAATTTTTGATCAGCACAATGTCACGTTGATCTTTCGGACGATTTAAAAATTTTTTCCATAGCATTGTATCATGTAGCGTGATGAATCAAGTATTGTGAGCTTTTGTAAAAAATTATTCTTTAAAGGTATGCATAACTTCTCCCGTGATGCTTCAAGATAGAGTAGACTATGGTTCTTGTACAATAGTAAAACATAGTGATTTAACCATCTCAATCTGATCCTCACTCTGGAGAATATTCATGTTAAGAAAAATACTAAGTGCGACTCTTTTGGCCGTTTCACTACATCAGTTTTGTGGCGCAATGAAGGATAATTCAAAAGCATCTGATGTAACAGAATGCAAATTTTCTCCAATTATGCAGAATCCGGAAGCGCTCTTGCCCTATGCAAAGGCATTACAATTGATTCGAACGACATTGAAAGATTCGGTAAAAAAATTTAATTTGCTCGGATGTATGTATGATGGACTTATTTTTAGGGAAGCGCCCGATAAAGAGCACCTTCGTACGCCACAATATATTTTTTTAGTAACAGCAGTTTGTAACGGTGTAGAGTGGCCGTATCGTCGTGAGGAGGTAATTGAATTTCTCTGTACCCCATGTGGGAAAATAGAATTATTATGTGGTGCTCTTACCGGTGAAGCGTGCATAGCAATATCAAAAGAGTTTTTGTTTGCTATGCAGTGGTGCCTTGAAGATGTAACGTCGCGGGTGATGTTTTATGATTATATCCAAGAAGATAACAAGCTCATAACCTCAACTGGATTGTGTTCCGGTCGCCTTGCGCAATCGAGTTGGCAACAAAACAAAATTTATCTTGTAAAGTCGGGTGGCCCGATAGATTTTTGCAGCCAGCGCATGTTAGACGAGAAATTAATAATTTTTGAAGACTGTCTCATTACTGCAAAGCAGTGGGAAACAGATGACGTGCTGTGGAAAAAGGCCGTAAAAAATTTCCTCAACGATGACTGCTAAAAAATAGTGGTATTTTTTTCCGGTATCTCATCAAAAAATTGTTGCAAGAATAACTCCATAAACGCATGTCGTTTGTTTGCAAGCTGTTTGCCGGTGGCTGTGTTCATGCGATCTTTGAGCAATAAAAGTTTTTCGTAAAAGTGATTGATCGATGGGCCGACACTTTTTTTGTATTCTTCTGCCGTGTGGTGAATCATTGGGGGAATGTCAGGATTGTAAATTTCTCGGTGTGTAAACCCGCCGTAGGCAAATGTTCGAGCAATGCCGACAGCGCCGATGGCATCAAGGCGATCGGCATCTTGCACAATCATCCCTTCAAGGGTTTCCATTGCTCTGACGGTTGTGTTGCTGCCTTTAAATGAAATGTTTTTAATGATCGTGCAGACGTGCTGGATGATTGAGTCTTCAACCTGCAAAGTGATGAGAAATTCGCGTGCAACACGCGGGCCGACGGTTTCATCGCCGTCGTAAAATTTCCAGTCTGCTACGTCATGCAACAATGCGGCAAGTTCTACGATAAGTACGTCGGCGTGTTCGCAGTGTGCAATGTGTTTTGCTGTTTGCCACACGCGATGCGTGTGCCACCAGTCGTGGCCAGAGCCTTCGCCTTGCAGGCGATTTTTTATGAAATCTGCTGTTTGTTGAATGATTGATGCTTGGTGGTCACTGTGTGTTGTGACGGTTTGCATGAGCTTCTCCTCGTGATGGTGGTGGTGGGTAAGGTGTGTCGATGAGTACGATGAGGATAATCGAAGATTTGGAAGCAGGCAAAGTGATTGTGGGCGCAATGTTGCTGAAGCATGAAAATAGGGATTAAAGTTGGGCAGAAATAAGAAAGAGCGGCACATGCGTGCCGCTCGGTAAAATCATACAACCAATGTGTAAATAAGTTTTAATTTAGCTTTCTACCTGTTCCGCAGATAGTTCCTCTATTTTTTAGGTGCCTGCGGCATCTTCTTTAGCAGGAGCTGCTTGAGCTGCTAATAGTCGGTCGGCATACTTTTGGGCGGCTTCGCTTAATTTACCGCAGCATGAGCAGCATGGCATTGTTCCATCATTGTGCAATTTGCAGGTAGTGCATGTCCATTCATACCAGTATTCTATTGGATCGTCTGCTTGAGCTGACACTGTGTAACGAGGTCTTTTGTTGTCGGGTCCATTGCATTTATCACAGACTGGTTCCGATGCAACATTGTGCTTTGCATGGCAATTGGGACATTCCCATATGCTATTAAAGTCGATTAATTTGGCTTTTATTGCTTGTAGTACTGCATCACCTTCTACTGGATCATAAAAGACCAAATAGTTCACAGTGGGGAGTTGTTCTTGTACCTGAGAGTGGGATGGTTCTTGTGCCCCAAAACACGGTGAAAATTCAAACAAAAGAACCGCGGAAACGACTAAGAAAAAGGGTTTGAAATTGCGATTTTTCATTACATACTCCTTAATTTAGTTTCACTTATTTTAACTACTTTTAGCTTACCATGTTTGATTTGTTTTTCAAATAGAAAATAATTAGCCTTAAAAAACATGCATTTAATTTCAAAACAATGCAAAAAGTTACGATCTTAGTCTTTTTTTGTAAAAACAGTCATTTGGACGTGATTTGGGAAAAAACGTGAATTGAGCCACATTTGCCGTTTTGGGTTCTCGAAATAACCAGATTCGTTGAACCTTTAACAAATTTATGGCACATTCGAAGTCCGTGTGCTAAGCGAGTCTGCTTAGCTGGTTTTAAGGTTAAAAAGCGAAAAGGAGTGGAGGGTTTTGGGATATGGATATGATGAATAAAAATGTGCTCGGCATCGGTTTGATCTGTGTTGGAATTCTTCTTATTTTTCCTATGATGCCTAAAATATTTATTTTTTTCTTGGGTTTCTACCTGCTTTTTCTTGGTGTTCGTATTCTCAAATCAAATTATTGTACTCGGTCATGTGACTCACGGTCATGTCGCCGTGATTATTTTGACGTTGACTCAGAAGATTCTTCTAAAAAATGATTTTTCAGCGATAGCCAAGCTTTTTGGCACAGGTAATTTGCTCGTCAATCAGCACCCTGAACAATCGCCCATCTCGTTGTTTATCACCTGGCATAGCAGTATAAGCATTATAGGGTAGCGGTTGTAGTGCACCATCAATCAAAGCTGCTTGCCGCACTTGCGCAGCAACAAGTGTTTGCAGCGTTTTATTAGGCAGCGCTCGAGGGGGATCGCAGATAAATGGCCATTGAATTTTTTTGTCATTGTTTGCGTTTGGATTGAATAGTTCTGGTGTTGGTGGCAAGGGCTCTTGCTGTATGGGATTAACGATCTTTTGTTCGGGTTGGCTTGTGGGTGGAGGAGTACTTGGTGGTTGGGATTGTTCAGGCTCTGTGGCTTTGGCTTTTGGTGGTGGTTTTGCTGATGTATTGCCTGGCCACGGTAATTTTTTCCACAAGAGGTATGCGCCAATCATCACCGTCAGCATGGTCGCCAGTTGCAGTAATACAGTGGTTTCGGCGATAAAGGTTCGTTTTTCTTTCTTCTTTGGTGGCATGAGCGTGTGTGTATCGTTACCTGCAGCGCGGAAGAGAGCATGATATTGTTGTACAGGCGCAATGATGTCTTGCAAGGTTGAGCTAGAAGCAAGCTCTTGATTAAGTGTTTGTGCAATAGTCTCGTATGAATAACCCTGTTGATGGGCAAAATCAATGCAATCTGCAAGAACACGAAGGTTATTGTAGGTACTATCAGGTTCTTGCTTGGTATGCTCAGTTTGCCACGCGGTGATTTGTTGCAAGCTGTGTTGTGCCGAGGCAATAAGGGCATCAGCAATAGTCAGTGTAAGTTGATTTGCTTGTTGGCGCTGCGCCGTAATAACCATTTCTTCCGAAAGAAATTTGAGGGTTCGAGGAGCGAATCCTTCAAGCAGTTCTGCATACTGCGGTAACTTTTCTATCACATTGCCGTGAATGTAAACATTATGTTCATGGGCAAGCTTGGTCAGATAGCGTTCAATAATTTTTTTGCGTTCAAGTGCTTTGGGCAGTGTAAATTCAATGATGGTGCCAATGCGATTGATGATGGCGCTATCTAATTTGTAAGGGTGATTGGTAGCAAAAACAAACATAATTTTTTTTTGTGATTGTTCTGAAATAAGCGAGAGGAACGTGTCGATAAAATCTTCTGTTTGCTTGCTGCTTGCTGCCGATTGCCTGCTGACAAATAACGATTCTGCCTCATCAATAAAGATAACAACGCCTTTACTACTCTTTTCCGCCCATGCAATCAATGAGCGTAACTCATCATTGGCAATACTTGCATCAGCAATTTTGGCAAATTCTGAACCGGAGGTGATGGCGTAATCAAGCCCCGATTGGTAGGCAAGCGCTTTTGCCATTGCAGTTTTTCCGGTTCCTGAGACTCCGTGAAATAAGATATTAGGGAGTGGTAAATTATTATCTTTTGCATATTGAACACGCAGTAACAGATCATGCAATTGCAGCTGCAGTGGCGGTTCAAAAATAAGGTCATCAAGGTTGATTGATTCATGCTGGTGCCACGGCCAGAACCACCATGCCTGTGAGGTTTCACTGATGACGTGTGGTTGTGCATAATAATCAAGGAGCCAAGGAATTCCATATTTGATGAGATAAAAACTTAAAATAATAAGTGTGAGCGTCATAATGACTTTCGTGATGACAACGGGGTCGGTAATGATCTGCTTGATGTTGCCCCATCGTTCTTTCTCTACTTCAACCAGTGCTTGCGCCTTAATTTTTTCTGCTTCTTCATAGATTTTCTGTGCTTTTTTTTCTTTGATCAGGGCACGGGTTGCTTCAATTTTATCGTGTAAGGTTTGCGGATTTGTTTTTTGGGCGGCTGCGCTTGCAAGATGTGAAAATTGGTCTTCGAGTGCTTTGATTAAGCCCTGGTAGTGATTGGTTAAATCGGCGGTGGCTTTTTGATTGTGTTCGCGAAGTTGCTCCTGTTGGTCTTGAAGTACCTTGGAGGCTTCAGTTACATTTTTGATCTGTTGTGCCGTTGCATTAAGTGTGGCTGTGGCCTCTTGTGCCTGCTGATAGGCTTTGAGTGCTGCCTCATTACCATGGTATGCCAGTGCCATTGATTCATTAAGTCGGTTAGTGCTGTTGTTGAGGTTTTCATGGAGAGAGACGATACGATCATTGAACTGCTTAAGTGTTTTATCAACAATCTTCTGAACGACTGCTTCAGTTGGTTCCTGCATTGCACAAAGTGTTGGTAAAACGAGAATAGTAACAATGGTTGCGACAAACGTGTGCTTTCTTGGCTCCCCCATATTCCCCCCTTGGTTATGGTGCAGTTAAAGGTACCGTATCAGAACCAAGATAGCATTAAGACTTTGGGGAAGACGAGAATTGTGTTAGGTTGCCGATTTTTGTGCAAAAAAAAGGAGCCCGAGATGTTTTCCAACACCACGGGCTCTTGGACCAGACAAGCTGCGCAGTGACATGTGCCAACCGAGCATGAGGTTTTACCCTTGGCTGACAGTAGGCTTTTCGTGGCGAACCACGATAGTCATTGTGATACCTTTTGAGAGCCCATTAACAATAAATCCGAAGATGAATTGCGCGTGGAAACAAAAGGTATGTGAGGAACCAACACCTATCAAAGGCAGTTTCAATTCCTCGGAGCCTGTCTGGAAGTTTTACTCTTAATTTCTATTATCAGCTTAGAATATTGTGCAGGTAGAAATCAATGATTGAATAAAATAGTTTAGCCAGGGCGCGGAATTCGTGAAAAATGATGCTATTTGGACGGAATGCAGCCTAAATTTGCTTGATTTGCGATGAAAGCAAAAACATCAAAATGCCAGCAGCTACCGAAGCGTTGTATGAAATATCAGGGGTTTTTTGTGGCAAGGTGACGGCAGTACCCATTTTTTGCAAATCTGGCGAAATACCAACTGCTTCGTTACCAATAACGAGGCAAAGCGGTTTCTGGTACGAAATCTGGGTTGCATTGGTACCCTTCAAAACGGCCATGTAAAAATGGTATCCAGTATTTTTCAGTTCAGCTACTGCTTGCTTGAGTGAGGCTGTTTGATAAACATCAATGTGTTCAGCAAGCCCGGCCGATGCCTTAAATACTGCCGGTGTCAGTGTTGCCGCTTGTGTTTTGCACAGAACAACGCCGTCGATGCCGGTACAATATGCTGAACGCAAGATAGCGCCCAGGTTCCGTACGTCTTGGAGCGAATCAAGGAGCAGGATAAAAGGCTTTTTTTGAGGATCGAAGGGTTTGGAAGCATATTTGAATGGCGAAACCCAGGCAACAACGCCGTTGTGGTCAGGTGAGCCTGCCATGCGGTCAAGGATGTTGCGGCTGACGTATTGAATGTTTTGAACATGCTTTGGCAAGTGGGGTGCTATGCGCTCCCAGGCCTTGGGCAGTGGTTTTGTTGTGTACAGTGAAATAAGCTTGCGCCGTTTGGCCTTAAGCATTTCGATGATTGGGTGAGCACCGTATAATAATTCGCCTTTTTGTTCTTTGGCAGCCATGAAATCCTTCCTAGGGGTTAATGATAGATGCAAAGTGTATAGGAAAAGCGTTGTTCCAGCAAAGGGGTTGTTGTAACGAAGTTTTTGCTGGTTTTGGCGGAAGGTTTTATACTGGAGGCCGATTCGAAATTAATTATGTGCCGTTCGATATGGTTCGATACAGCCGCCTGTGGCGGCCACTCACCACGAACGGAATTTGGCCCCCCGTTCGTCCCGAGTGACGAGCCCCGGGCTCGTTGTATCGAGGGAAGTGATTTGCAAAGCAAATCGTATCGAAGGGTGCGAACAAGAAGATTAATACGAGGGTTATGATGTATATCGTAGAGGGGAATATTGGGGCGGGGAAATCGACATTTTTGGAATTGTTGCAAAAACATTGTCCGGACATAACAGTCTTTCAGGAGCCGCAGGCCAGTTGGAGCTCGCAAGCTTATGGGCAGTCGCTGCTGGAAAATTTTTACAAGGATGCGCACCGCTGGGCATACACCATCGAGACATTGGCTATGGTGACGCGCATGAAGGAGCACATTGCTGCCCAAAACCTCCAAAATCCATCCTGCGTCATGGAACGTTCAATCTATTCCGGACACTATTGCTTCGCACAAAATGGCTATGCGGCAGGTTTTTTGAGCCCGCTGGAATGGGATGTGTACTCGAGGTTGGTTGAGTTTTTGGTGCATGAACATTGCAAGCCGCCGCGTGGCTTTGTGTATTTGCGTGCGACGCCTGAGGTGTGCTTCGAGCGAATTCAAAAGCGTAGTCGCAAGGGCGAAGAAAATATTTCGCTCGACTACTTGCAGCAAATTGATCATTGGCATGAAGCGTTTTTGATTTCCAAAGAAAATGTTGCCAAAAACCTCGTGTCAGTACCGGTGCTTATTGTGGATGCCAATTGCAACTTTTTAACCGATGAAGCGTGTTTGTTTGATTGCCTCAATCAGGTCAAAAAATTCATGCAGGCGACAAGTCAGCAGACATCGCCATTTGCACAAGTAACGGTGATGTGACGAGGATTACAGTGGTAAAAAGAAAAAGATACGTTTAAGGATGCCGCGTTTTGCGGCCTTTTTACATGCTCGCATGATTGATTCATTAATCCTTGTGTATTCCGAATACATTCTGACCAGGCAAAATACATTGGCAGCAAGGCAGGTGGAGATAACAAGCGTGATAATTGTTTTTTTATACTTTTTAAAAAAGTTCATGGTTCGTCCTCGGCAATGGAGAACCTTTATTCGTTGCAGAATGAAAGGTTAACTAAATAGCTCGTGAATGGATTTTTAGTGTGCTGATACTTTAAGAGTTATTCAGTATACCCATGAAAAGGACGAATAAAAAAGGCTGTCTTTCGTAGGAAAAACAGCCTTAAAAATTGCTAAAAGTAATTTAACAAGGTTAGTGATTTCTGATTCTTAAAAGGGTAAGAAAAAGAAGCATGTTTTAAGCACTTTAGCTTGTGCTGCGTGTTTTACGGCATGCCCAACCGAACCGACGATTTTTCGATAATCGGAAAACAACTTGAGAATGCAAAAGGCGCTTGCTGTGATGCACACAGTGACGATGGTGCTCAATAAGACTTTTTTATAGATTTCAAAAATATTCATGTAACTCTCTTCTCTTTTCTCTAAAAACCAAAATACCTTTTACCCCTGAATGGAATAAAAGGTATTTTTGGAGGTTATCAGCTATTTAAAAGATACTTTCAGCTTATACTTTATTTTCAAATAGTCAATAGTGGTTAAGATAAATTTCTAAAACCTGCGTGAAAAATGCTTAAAAGCATAAAAAATCGCTTAAAAATGAACAATTTTGAAGTTTTAGGCGCGATTAACGCGAAATGCCCTTGATCAGCTTCTGCTCAAAAATGTGCATTTTTTGGTATTCGGCGTCAGTTTGATGGTCATGCCCAAGCAAATGAGCTATGCCATGGGCCAACAGGTGGGGGAGGTGTTGCTCAAAAGTTCGTTTCCAGGTGATTTTGCAGTCCTTTTGTGCGTAAGCAACCGATATAATGATGTCGCCAAGGTTGCGTTCATCTGGTGTTTGGGCGTTTAAACGCTCTCCGGGCTTCAGGTCATGGAAGGGGAACGAGAGAATATCGGTTGGTTTGTCCTTGTTGCGGAACTGTTTATTGTAGCGTCGGATGGTTGCGTTACTGGTGAACCAGATCGACACATCATAATCAGGGTAGCCGGCGGTAGCCAGCATTGCCTGAACTTGTGTTTTGATCCGTGTGGCAGAAAGTTTTGTTGATCGTTGGGTATTTTTGATCGTAATCATACTCAAATCTTTATTTTGGCAATCAGTGCGTCACCTTCAGCAATGAGTACCGATTGCTCAAGAGCGCTGGATACAAATTCAATCTGTTTGGTTTTGGTGATACCCATTAGTAACGTTGCTTGTTGCTTTAAAGCAGCAATAACTGTTTGATCCTGTGTGTGGACAAATAAGGTTTCGATATCTTTTTTCAGCGACAGTTGTTGTTCGCTTTTTAATTTTCTGACGGCTGCAACTATCGCAAGAACGTTGGTGAATAACTGATAACTTTGCGTAAAATTATAACTGAAACCTTTGTCCTCGAATTGTGTTATATGCAGTGATGGCACCGTGCAATGTGCACGAAACAGCGTTTGATACAGCGTCTCAGTGATGTGCGGCACGAATGGTGCAAACATCTGCAAAATGCCAAAGCCAATTTCGTGGAGCGTTTGTTTGGTGGCTGCAATTTCTTCCGGCGTGTATGCTGCTGGATTAAACAACCGATCTTTGACCAGTTCGAGGTAGTTGTCGCAAAAGTCTTGCCAGAAAAATTTTTCGATTTGTTCAAGCGCTGTTGCATAATCGCAATCTTCAAAACTTTTAATGTAAGTGGTATAGGCCAGGCCGAAAGAATGCAAAATCCATTGGTTCAATTGGTCGGCCGAAGTGCTTTTTTGTGGCGTGTAACCGTTAAGGTGTTCGCCGATGAAGCGGAATGCGTTCCACAGTTTAGTGACAAGCCGTTGGCCGATTTTAAGCTGATTTTCGCTAAAGGCCGTGTCAGTACCAAGGCGCCCATTGGCTGCCCAGTGACGAATGACGTCAGCCGGAATATTTTTAAGTAATTCTTCTGGTGACATCTTGCTGTTGCCTTGTGATTTAGAAATTTTTTCTTTACCTGCAAGCACGTGTCCTGAGATCATGAGTGTTTTCCATGGAATGGTGTTGGCATGGAAATAGCTTTTAACAATGGTGTAAAATGCCCATGTTCTGATGATGTCGTGGGCTTGCGGGCGCATGCTCATGGGCAACGTGAGTTTGTCTGGTGATTGATCGGGCCATTTCACGTTGACCTGTGGGGTGAGCGATGAGGTATTCCAGGTGTCCATGACGTCAGTGTCTGGTTGTATGTTTGTGCTGGCGCATTGTGGACATGTGCCGCCAGGAAGGGCTTGTTCCTGCGGGTCAACCGGCAGGTGTGCCGCATCGGCAAGAATAATGTGTTTGCAGTCAGCGCAGTGCCAGACCGGGAATGGGATACCAGAATAACGTTGGCGCGAGATGCACCAGTCCCAGTGCAAGTTTTGTACCCAATCGCGGTAGCGGGCTTGCATGAATTCCGGTTTCCAGGTGATTTTGTCTGCTTGCTTAAGAAATTCATCTTTGTGCTCAAGAATTTTGATGAACCATTGATGAAGGCTAAGATATTCGATCTCTTGTTTGCAGCGTTCGTGAATGTTGACGCTGTGGCTGATTGCCTTTTGTGCAAGCAGAAGATTTGATTCTTGTAGCAACTCAATAATTTTTTTACGCGCTTGTTGTGCCGTCATGCCAGCAAGCGGACCACTGACATCGGTCCATTTGCCATCAAAGCCTACAACTTGTACGAATGGTAATTTGTGCGTTTTGTACCAATAAATATCGGTTTGATCGCCGAAGGTGCAGCACATAACAAGACCGGTGCCTTTGGCTGGATCAACTTTTTCATCGGCAAGAATTGGAACCTTTTTTTCAAAGATTGGCGTGATGGCGTGGGTACCTGAAAGGTGCTTGTAGCGACTGTCGTCAGGGTGAAAAAAGACTGCTACGCAGGCTGGTAACAACTCCGGACGAGTGGTGGCGATGCGCAGTTGGTCACCGTTTTCGGCCGTAAAAACAATGTCATTGAAAAGGGTGTTGACGTCAGTGCTATCAAGTTCTGCTTGTGCGACCGAGGTGCGACAGGTGGTGCAATACAAGGAAGGTTCGTCTTTGCGGTAGATAAAACCTTTTTTATATAAATCAAGGAATGATTGTTGAGCGATTCGGCGGACGGGCGCTGAAATGGTCGAATATGTCTTTGACCAGTCAACTGAAAGGCCAAGTGAGCGCCAGAGCTGTTCAAATTGTTTTTCGACATCTGCCGATTCACGTTGACAAAGAGCGACGAAATCGGACCGTTTCATCAAATGTGCTTTGGTGTTGTTTTTCTTTTCAACAAAGCGTTCGGTGGCCAGGCCGTTATCGTCAAACCCCATGGGATAAAACACATGAAAGCCTCGCATGCGCTTGTACCGTGCGATCAGGTCGGCATGCGTGTATGAAAAAACGTGACCGAGGTGTAGTGAGCCGGAGACGGTTGGCGGGGGAGTATCGATGCTAAAAACTTTGTGTTCTTCAGCTGGTTGGAAGGTGTGAACGTTTTCTTGCTCCCAGAGGTCCTGTGCTTGCTTATCAAAGAGCGTATGCTCGTACAATTTATTCATTTCTTTCATGGCCATCTCAATCATAAATTCGTGAAAAATGCATTGTTGAGAAAGTATAGCATAAAATGATTGTTTTGACTTTTATTGGATTCTGTTTTATATCTCTGCGAGCAATTTGTCATAGTTTCATATGTTTTGGGAAGGATTAGCCGTGGAAAATGCCGCGTTGAGATATAGCGTTACTAAAATTAGAATGGGCTGCCTTTTGGCGTTGAATTTGTGTTTTGCTTTGGTACAAGCAGAAGTCACGACAACGGCGCAGACTCTTGAATTGGTAACTGCATTGGGCCGCGCAAGTGCAATTCCGGCTAATTATGCTCGCTTGAATGGTAGTCAGTACGCAGCAATCTTTGAGGTTGCGGCTGATACATCACGTGTCTTAAATGAAGTTTTGTATCTTAACAATAAAAAGCCACACTTTCTTTCTTCAGAAATGGCATATACAGCTGGATGGCTTGCTGTAGATGCGTATAGCCTTTTTAATAGTTTATATGCCTGTTGCTTTGATGTTGTTAATAAAGATGCTGCTGTGTTATCCGACAGCGAAGTAAGCAAGCGGTTTGAAACTGCTGCCTTGCACCTCCAAATGTCTATTTTGCCTGCACTGGAAGCTGGCATTGCTGTTTACCTCGCTCTGAGCAATGACACCGATGCGCATGCACATCAATTGCGTGTGTTTGCCAAATCGCTTGGGTCGTTGACACGTCTTTTCGCTGTGGTGTTGCGCCAACAAAAAAATTCACGTGAATACAAAGTGGTGACTGCTGCTTTGGTGCTGCATGGCCTGATCACCATTGTTGAATTCTTGCGCATGTATGAACACAAAAAAGAGCAACCGATAGCGCCGCTTATTGTGCCGGGCAAAAAAGATGGCGACGACAAATCAAAAGAAACTGACAAGAAGGACAAGAAAGATAAAAAGGATGAAGGTAAAGCCAGTGGCGATAAAAAGCCAGGTGATGACCAAGACAAACCACAAGATGGTGGCGACAAACCAGCACCACAGCAACCGGTAACGCCTGAAGCTGATAAAGGGCCACATACAGTGATTAATGTCTCTGGTGATGCATCTGCAACCATTATTGTCAATCGCGATGGAGCAACGGAACAGCAACTCTCAGCAACGAAAGCTACTGCTGCGCAGAGCGATAATGCTGTAGACAAGACCCCTATAGATTTGACAAAAGATGATGTTAAAAAAGCGGTTTCTGCTAGCGAAGAAAAAAAAAATAAAGACGATGCAAAATCAGTAGAAAAACCAGAAGAGAAGCCAGCTGAAGCGCCAAAACCTGCAGAACCTGTAGCTGCAGCAGTTGAAGCGCCAAAGTTGATAGCCGAACTAGCTAAGTCAGCAGAGCCGGTAGCTCAAGCTGCCGTTGCAGAACCTGTAAAACAAGCGGAACAAGCACCAGCGGTCCAGCCTGATGCAGTAAAGTCTGTTGAGGAGCCAATGCGGGCAGCAGAATCGGAAAAAGTTGCACCCATCGACCCTGTAGTATCATTGCCAATAATTCCTGTTCCAGCGCCAGCTGCAGATAAACAGGCTCAACAAGCTGAAAAAAAAGAACCTGCTGTTGCGGATGTTCCGGTACAACAAGAGCCAGCTAAGGAACTTCCTGCTGCAGTAGAAAAAGAAGATGCACCACTTGCGGTTGCGGTATTACCAGCGCTTTCTGTTGTTCCTGAGCGTGCAATTGTACAAGAGCCTGCGATTGCGGTAGCTCTGCCGGAAAAAAGCGAGCCTGTAATTCCTGCAGCCGAAGCGCTAAAAGCTGTTGAAGAGCTTCTGCCTGCTGCAGAACTGGAAAAAGTTGCCGAACCTGTTGTTCATGCTGTTCCAGCACCAGTGCAGGCAGCACCAGTTGTGGAGCAAGCACCTCAGCCACAAGAGCCTGTTGCTGCGGCTTTCGAAGAACCAAAACAATCTGTAGTCCAAGAAATTATCGAACCTTCACAACCTGCTGTTGCGGATGTTCCGGTACAACAAGAGCCAGCTAAGGAACTTCCTGCTGCAGTAGAAAAAGAAGATGCACCACTCGCGGATGCGGTATTACCAGCGCTTTCTGTTGTTCCTGAGCGTGCAATTGTACAAGAGCCTGCGATTGCGGTAGCTCTGCCGGAAAAAAGCGAGTCTGTAGTTCCTGCAGCCGAGGCGCCAAAACCGGCTGAAGAGCCAAAGCCTGCAGCAGAACCGGGAAAAGATGAACCAGCCATTGAGCGCTTGCTCGTAATAACAAGGAAACTTGAGGCTTTAAAAGAGCGAGCTCTGCCACATGATTCTGCTGTGCAAGCTCCAGTAGCGCAAAAAGAAGGATCACGTAAAAGTGTCGCCAATGGGAGCCGTTCATCGAAACAAAATCGAAGGACAAGTCGTGATTTTGCATATCCAAAGAAACGAAAACGAAGAATATAAAAATAGTCACATAAGTTAACAATTTATAATCAAATAATAAGGCCGGAGAAATCCGGCCTTATTATTTGAGTGAAGGGATTTTTACAGAATGATTAACGTTAGTTTTAAAAAATATTTATTGGCGATCGTTTTTGCAGCATGCGGCATGAATGGCGCTCATAGTCAGAAAATTTATAGCACGTCTCAACAAATTGAAGCAGGAACTGTTATTGTGGGCGCATTTGTGCTGACGGGGCTTGATTACAAATATCACAACGATACGTCCATTCCTGCAAAGTTACTGCGGCTTTTTATTGGGCTGAATCGTGTTGCTTACGATGCTGCCGCCTTAAACTGCCATGGCAATGAATTAAAAACTTTTACGCTGTATCAATGGGAAGCGCTGGGTGTTGATGCTTTTGATAGTTGTGTGCGTTTGATCAAAGTATTTATGAGTAATGTACAACAACCAGAAGATCCAACAATTGTTGCTCCTGAGCAACGTAGACTCAAAGTGGATTATCAAAAGCTCAAAGAAAAGTTGGAAACGATTCGATACATGTTGTTACCAAGTATTGAGTGGATGAGTGCATTGCTTATTGCAGCGTATGGTGATCACGGTAGTGGTGAATACAAGGCAATGCGATGTATGGCTCAATCAGCGCTGCTGTTCTCACGTCTTGCGCAAGCGGCATTTGATCAGGATTGGAATTCAACACTCGGCGTAGCCTATGCACTGGCCTTGTCCGCGTATTGCTTGCAAGTTATTGTTGATTTTTTTGGCAAAGGGTCCAGTTTCAATAAAGAAATTCAGGAGAATGAACAGGCTGTAGCAGAGGGCCAAAAACGATCCAAGCAAGAACAAATAAAATTTGAGCAAGAGTGTCGTCAATTGTTCGAGCAGCGTGAACGATTTCTGAACAGCAAAGAACAACTATTGAGAGACGAAGAACAGCGGCTTCAGAAAGAATCGCATGTCCTTAATGAAAAAGAGCAGAACTTAAAGCCATTCTTTGAGTTGGCAAAAGACGTTGTAAAGTCCAATCCACGCTTACAAGTACTCGTTTTACGAGAAACAGAAAAGATGGGGCGACCGGATCTTTTTGAGCAGCTGATGAAGGATGATAGGCGTCCAGCTCCCGCTCCGCCAAGGCAACCACAAGCATCTCCATTGGATGAAGTAGAATAAAAAAAGGCGGGCTGCAAAGCCCGCCTTTTCTAACAGAAGTGGTGGAAGATTTGATTACGGATTACGGCAGAATTTTTTTGAAAAATTGCTTTGTTGCTCCTAGTGCGTTGTTGATTGCTGGGATGTTGAGAATTTGCAGGCCGTAGTAGATGAGCAGTATGCCACCGAGAAAAAATAGCATACGCACAATGACGCGATATGACATCATGATCAGGATCAGGCCGAGCAGAATTGCAATAAGGCCTTTGACCACCGTCATATTGGGTAGGTTATTTTGTTCGTTCATAGGCACCTCTCGTATTTCAGAAGGTCTTTACGATTACCATTATGTGTTTTATACGTCTGTGCCATTAAAATTAGCAAAGTCGATCGGTCAAATACAAGCTTTTGTGAGAAATGCAGAGCTTTCCTGCGCGTAACCGTTATGAATTTTCGAATATGCATTGCTGTATCATTATGCTTCTTGTTGTTCTGGGCCCACTGGATCAGGTTGTTTTTCAGCACCTTTTTCCGCTGGTGTTGTGGGTTGAGCCTGCGCAGATTTTTTTCGTTTCTGGGTACCTGATGGTGTTTTCTCTTTCTTGGCGCTTGCTTCCCGCAGTGCTTTATCTATTTTCGAATTCTTTATGTCCTTGGCAATGCTGAAAGCTGTTTCTTTCTTGCTGTTTTTCAACGTAAGGTCTGCTTCGGCTTTGATGAGGGTAAGTGCTATTTTGCTATGGTCCCCGGTTAAAATATCAAATTTTGGTTTTGCTTTTCTTAGAGCAATCATAAGTGCGGTGTCGCCTTTAGTAGCCACAGGTTCTTCTTGGCCGAACTTGTTTTTACGGACGAGCGTTTGATCCGCTTGAAGATTGAGATTGGCCTTCGCCGCAATCAAGGCTTGTGCGATTTTGACCCTGCCATTAATAGCAGCATGCATGAGTGGGGTATAGCTATCAATGTCTTGAATATCACGTTCTGCGTCGTTATCAATTAGCTTTTTTACGATCTTGAAATTGTTATTTCTAACAGCCCAGTGGAGTGCCGTCATTTTATTACCGTCCTGTGTGTTAAGGTTTGCTTTGGCTTCGATGAGCTCCAGCGCTATTGTGGTATAATTATAAGTCACGGCAAGTATGAGCGCAGTGTCGCCAGCCTTGTTTGAAATATTAGGATCTGCACCTGCTTTAATCAGATAGTATGCATAATAATCATCCATAGTAGTAAGCATAAGTGCGGTGTTGCCATCAGTGTTTTGAATATTAAGGTTTGCCTTTGCTCTAAGCAGAGCTCCAAACGGAGCTCTTTCGTCTCTGCCCTCAACGTATTTATACGTAACAGTAAGCATGAGTGCGGTGTTGCCCTTCGTGTCTTTAATATCAAGATTTGCACCTGCTTGAATCAGAGCGTCTACGATATCTACATTGCGTTTGTCCGCAGCCCAGTGGAGTGCCGTTCTGCCGGCAGGATCTTGCGCATTAAGAACGGTCTGGTCCCTTTGTTCAATTAGACTATAAGCTTCTTGCAGCTTTTCATTCTTGACAAGCTCTGGAAGTGTGGCTTCCACTGGTGACATCCCACAGCATCCAAGGCATATCAGTATGAATAGTCGTATCGATTTCATCTTCCCCCCTTTATTTGGAAACTTCAAAATATACGATTTACTTCATGCTAGCATGCCCGGCGCGTGAGAAGGAAGAATCTCAGGCAGCTGAAGAAAAAAGCGTCGTAGAAGAAGTATTGTTTGCTTTATAAATCGGGTGATTGCTGCACAGTTTGCCAACTTCTGTTTTAATCGATTCAAGCACTTTTGCATCATCGCGATGCTTGATGATTTCATCAATCCAATGCGCAACCTGAACGGCTTCGCGTTCGTTAAAGCCGCGGGTGGTGATGGCGGGCGTGCCGATGCGGATGCCGCTGGTAATTGTTGGTGGTTGGGTGTCGAATGGAATGCTGTTGCGGTTGACGATGATGTTGCAGGAGCCGAGAAGTATTTCAATCGCTTTGCCGGTAAGCGCACCGTGCTTTGTTGTACGCAAGTCGATGAGCAGGAGGTGGGTGTCGGTGCCATCAGCGACAAGGCGATAGCCAAGCTCTTTAAATGTTTTGGCCATTGCTTTGGCATTGGTCAGAATGTTGTGTGCATAGGTTTTGAATGATGGTTCTAGTGCCTGATCAAAACAGACTGCCTTGGCGGCAATGACGTGCATCAAAGGGCCGCCTTGGCTGCCGGGCATGACCGCTTTGTCTATTTTTTGCACAAATTCCGCTTTGCTGCAAATGATGCCACCTCGAGGGCCACGCAATGTTTTGTGCGTTGTGCTGCTGACAACATCAGCCCATGGTAGTGGGCTTGGAATGACATCGGCGGCGACCAGTCCTGCAATGTGGGCCATGTCGTACATAAAGATAGCATTGATGCTTTTGGCGATATGTGCAATGCGCTCATAGTCAATGAGGCGTGAGTAGGCTGATGTGCCGGCAACAATCATTTTGGGTTTGTGCTGGTTAGCAAGTTGTTCGATTTGATCGTAATCAATCAGCTCTGTCGTCTGATTAACGCCGTAGTGAATGAATTTGTACAATTTGCCGGAAAAGTTGATGGCATGGCCGTGGGTTAAGTGGCCGCCGGCACTTAAATTCATGCCGAGCACGGTATCGCCAGGATTGAGGAATGCTTCATAGACCGAAAAATTGGCGCTTGAGCCGGAGTGTGATTGCACGTTGAGGTGTTCGGCTTTGAAAAGCTTTTTGCCTTGCTGGATGGCATACAGTTCAACCTGATCAATGATTGAGCAGCCGCCGTAGTATCGTTTGCCTGGGTAGCCTTCGGCGTATTTGTTGGTCAGAACAGAGCCGGTTGCTTGCAAAATGTCGTTGTTAACATAGTTTTCTGAAGCGATGAGGTTGATGGTTTCTTCTTGTCGCTGTGTTTCTTGCTCGATGAGTTGTGTTATATAATTTTTCATTGCGCGCCTCCTGGCATCTTTGTGCCCATTTCATTGGACTTATGGAATTGTTTTTGGTGATTCTTGAAGCAATTGTTCTGCGTAGTTTATCATGAAAGATGGTAGTAAATGAGTTAATTTTTAATCATGGGGGATTTGATAATGATCAAGCATTTTCCACTATGGGGGTTGGCGATTTTTCTAGCATTTCCACCGTTGCAAGCTCATGGCGATGGCGGTGCTGTTGCGGCTGGCGCGCTTGGGGGTTTGGCAATAGGCACAATGATCGGTTCAGCCTCATCTCGAGATTCTGGTAAAGCATCTCGGGCAGAGCGCGAGGCAATGAAAGCGCAGGATGAAGCAGAACGAGCAAAAGAAAAAGCCGAACAAGTTCGTATTGAGCGCGACCAAGAACGTGTGCGTCAATTGGAAAAAGAGTTAGAACGTCGCGAAATGGAACGTAAGATTGAAGCGCAAAGCCAGGGAAGCAGCACAACGTTCACGTTGCTTTTGATTGCGATTGGGCTCTTATTCTTTACGATTCTTGGCTTGGCGGTTTTTATGTTTCGAAGAAAGCCATAAGCTAAAGGAGTTTGAGGAATGAATATGAAGCGTTTGATAACGGTTGGTCTTGCAGCAGCGTCCCTGGTCTCATGCCAGTTACAAGCTCGCGGTGGTGGTGACGCATTTGCTGGAAGTTTTGGTGGTAGCCTGATTGGTTCCATGGCTGGGACGGCTATTGCATCAAAGTCGTCGTCCCGTGATCGCGGAGGCGACAACAGTGGTTCTGAAGCGTTGCGTGCGGTATATCAGCTTGAAGCGGTGATGAGAAAAGATCTGACAGCTTTGAACGATAAGCTTGAGACCCTTGAAGCAAAGAACAAAGATCTTGTGCAAGACATTGAAGAATTGCAAAAAAATGTTGATTCGCTCGAAAAGAAAGTAAGCGACTTAGAAGAGAAAAAAGCAACAGAGCCGGCCAAGCCTGCACCTGCTGCTGAAGTGAAGCCTGCTGAGGCAAAGCAACCTGAAGCCAAAAAAGCAGAGAAGCCTGAGACGCCAGCGCCTGATGTCAAAGTAACTGAGGCTGCAGCCGAACAGTCAGACAAGAAGGCGGTGGTGTCAGCTATTGCAAAAGCGGTTGAAGCGGCCAAGGAAGAAGAGCCGGGAGAAACGCCAAAGGCTAAACAAGAGGAGCCTGGTAAGATTGGAGAAGCGGCTGCTGTTGGGTAAAAATTTATTTGAGTATTATGTTCGCACCCTTCGATACGATTTGCTATCGCAAATCACTTCCCTCGATACAACGAGCCCGGGGCTCGTCACTCGGGACGAACGGGGATAAGAAAATCCGTTCGTGGTGAGTGTTTTGTTAACGCGAAGCGTGAACAAAATGTATCGAACCATTCGAACCATGTATATTTGTGGATGCCTCGGAAGCGGGGCATCTTTTTTTGTGGCCGTTATCGGTGTACGATCTATAGTATGTTGTAATCAGTTATGTAGACATTAATCGTAGAGGGTTTATATGGCACAACGATTTTTACAATTATGTTGTTGGTCACTGAGCATGCTGGTGACGCTCGTGGCCTCCGGCTGTATGCACACGCAGTCTGCACAAGAGTCACTCAATCTAGCGTCGGTAACCATTGATAAAGATACCTACCCGGTAGTGATTCTGGGCGGCGGGATTGCGGGGCTTACGGCATCGCTTTTTATTTCGCAGGCCGATATTCCGTGTCTGGTCATTGAGGGCCAGAAAGTTGGTGGTGCGTTGGCGCAGTCAATGGCTGTTCGTAATTGGCCGGGCGTTTTTTCAAAGCCCGGCGGCGACATTGTCAACGATTTAAAGCAGCAGGTGCGTGACAGTGGCGTTCAAATTTCCCAAGAAACGATTGTGAGTGTCGACTTCAATCAATGGCCGCGAATTATCGAAGTTGCTCAGGTTGCAAATCCTGCAATCAAGCGGCGCATCAAAGCATTAACGGTTATCATTGCTATGGGCGCTGAGCCAAACTTGTTGGGCATTCCGGGAGAATTTGGGACTGATGGGTATTGGGGCCGCGGTGTGAGTAACTGTGTAATCTGCGACGGCTTTTTGTACAAAGACAAACAGGTTGTTGTGGCTGGTGGTGGTGACGCAGCTATTGGTGATGTTGATTACATGGCCAGCATTGCCAAAAAGGTGACGCTGTGTGTCAGAAAAGATCAGCTCAAGTCAAAGGATGCCGCGACAATTAAAAAGGTGCTGGCATACAAAAATGTTACGGTGTTGTTTAATACAGAACTAAAAAAAATTGATGGTGATGGCAAGGGTGTTACCGGTGTGATGTTGTTTAATAATAAAACGCAACAGGAGCAAGCAATGCCTGTTGATGCCGTCTTTTTGGCTATTGGATCGCATCCCAACACCGCGCTTTTCAAGGGGCAGTTACCGTTGTTAGATAACGGTTGCATTGCGCTGGCGCAGTACCAAGAAACGTCAAAACGTGGGGTCTTTGCTGCTGGTGATATTACCGATCAAACCTTTACTCAGGCGGCTACTGCTATTGGTGATGGTTGTCGTGCGGGGCTACAGGTCATTCGTTTGCTGAAGCAGATTGGCTTTGCTAAGCGCCAAGCTGTTGCTGTTGACGCTGCTCAAGAAGCGGTAGCTACTGAAGAAACTGGGTTGCTCACAGAGCTTGCGTCTGAGCAGGAATTTAATGCTACGGTGGTACAATCAAAAGTGCCGGTTGTTATTGATGTTTCTACGCCATTGTGTCTCAGTTGCCAGCAAATGTTGCCGCTTATCAAAACCGTAGCGACGGAGTTGCAGGGACGCATTCAGTTTGTATCGGTTAATTTGGCGAGCAAAGAGCTAGATGTTCAATCGATGATTCAAAAGCTTGGCGGCCAGCCCGTACAAAGTGTGCCAACGTTTATCTGTGTAGTTAAAGGCCAGGAAGTTGCACGCATGGTTGGTGAACAGACACTTGACGATCTGAAAAATACCATTAAAAAATATTGTAAGGTTCAATGATAAAAAGAAAGAAAAATATGGAACGTTTGTATGCCCCGTGGCGAGAGAAATATGTGACGGGAATGACGGGAAAAAGTAGTACAAAAAACAAAACGCCAAAAGAGTGTGTTTTCTGCAAACAAATTCTTTCCAAAGACGATCAAGAGCATCGTGTGGTAAAAAGGTTTGCCAGCTGCATCATTATGATGAACGCCTACCCTTACAATGTTGGCCACCTACTGATTTTGCCCAACGAACACAAAGCAAATTTGGATGAATTGAGCAGCGCGGTGCGCGCAGAAATGATGGAAGCACTGAATATTGCAATAAGCATCATGGGAAAAATTATGAATGCTGAAGGCTTTAATATCGGCATTAATTTAGGTGTTGCTGGCGGCGGCGGAATCCCTTCGCACTTGCATATTCACGTCTTGCCTCGCTGGCGAGGTGATACCAACTTTTTGGAAGCAATTGGTGCTACAAAACTTATTTCATCCGATATCAACAATGTTTATAAACAATTAAAACAAGGTTTTACAAAGGTTTCACTTACTAAAAAACGGTAATGGTAATCGGGAGGATTTTGTATGAAGACAATGATTAAAAGTATTGTTGTTGCAGTTGTTTTGGCGCAAACAGGTTCATATATCTCGGCGGTTGGGCCGGATGATGATGCTACAATGTTTCCTGCGCTGGATGAGTTCTTTGATGATTTTGGCAGATTGACGGGACAAGCAGATGCGACCGTACAAAAAGAACAAGGTAATGTAACACAAGACACTGAACTGTTATTCAAAACAATCCGTGCTGAAAATAAAAAAATTGAACAGGCTGCCATGCGTGGTATGCAAGCGTTAATGCGTGAAACGGCTGATATGTCCAAAGGACTTGATGAGGCGTATCAATCACTGCGCCAAAGTCAGGAGTGCTTACGTAAATCAATTGGCACCATTGGAAGCACAATTGAAGCGTCCAAAAAAACACGTCAGGTTGCGGTAGAAGAATTTGACAACAAGGAGAAGACCAAGGAATTCCCTAACGGTAAATGGGGCCTGAAAATTATACTTCCAGGGTATTCTGAAGAGAATCTTACCGTCAACATCAATAAGGACGATGCAACCAAAAAAACGCTTGAAGTGATTGCAAAAAAAGTTATGCCACAAAAAACGGATGGCAAAAAACAAACAGTGCGTGTTTCGCAGGCATACTCAAGTCAGGTGATGGTTGCAAAAGGTTCTGAACGTAAACAGGAACGAATCACGTGTGTTAATGGTGCTTTGACGATTATGCGTGACCTACCAAGTTTTATTGATGACACAAGCTATGTAATGAAGTTTGCTGACGAAATTCTGACTATTGAATTTGGCAGAAAAACAGAATCGGCAGTAACAACGCTGAAGTTTAGCAAATAATATCTACAGAAATTAGTAACAACAGAGAAGGCCCGCTGCATTGCAGCGGGCCTTCTCTGTTCAAGACTTTGTATAATCAGCGTTTATTTAACCAATTGTTTGATACGCAACTTGGCGTATTTTTTTGCTGGGCGACGCAGGACGCCAAATGTTCTTAGGTGGCCGACGATTTTATCAACAACGTCCGCTTCTTTTGCGCCACGAAGGTCGACAGTCATTCCCAAAACATCTGAACTTGCTTTTGGTTCTTTGCCTTCAACAGGTTGGGCAAAAACCAATTTGTTACCAAAAGGGTCTCGGATGGCAAAGCTTTTGTAGCCGCTGGCCTCTTTAAGGTCAGAAACAATCTTGAGGCCTTTTTTTTGGCAGCGTTGAAAATATTTCTCGATTCGCTTTTTCATTTCCAGTTGAAGACCAACACAGCGACTTGCGCAGCGCTTAATAAAACTAAATTCCGCCAGTTCTTCAACGCTTGGAACACGAAAGGCAACAAAGCATTTGCCTTTACGGAGATGAGCGGCTGTTAATATGCCTGGGGATTCTTTGCTGGCTTCTAGATGTACAATATCAAATGCCAATTTTTCAGTGTAAAACTTAACAGCCTCTTCCACCGATTCTACGATAACTATTAACTCACTTGACTTCATCATACCGATCCTCGCCCTTTTTATGGTTTTTAATGATCGCTACTTAAGCGCTCTTTTTTTGCGCTCCTGCAAGCCTTTTAGCTAAAGAACTTGTTTTGCGAGCAGCTGTGTTGCGTTTAACAACCTTTTTGCTGCATGCTCGTGCAATCTTTGATTCAGCAAGTTGCAAAAGTTCTTTGGCGGAAGCAATGTCGTTTGTCGCAAGAGCTTCTTCAAATTTCTTTGTCAGTGTTTTGAATTCGGTGCGACGTGCTTGATTGGCTCGTTGTCTTTTTTTGTTTTGTATAGCACGTTTTTTAGCAGATTTTAGATTTGCCATTGATGAGAATCCTTAAATAACCTTTTCAATTTTTCCGGCTTTAACACATTTGGTACAGATAGCGCCTCGGCGGACAGATTTTTGTCCTTTGAGTTTGAAACGCATTACGTGAACATTGGGATACACCCAACGCTTTGTTCTATTATTCGCATTACTGACAAGATTGCCGACTTGCGGACGTTTCTCGCAGATGACGCAGATATTTGCCATGTCCTGGGTCCTTTCGCATTTTGGATAACATGAGGCATTTATAGTGTAACAAAAAAGTACTCTTTTAAAAGATTTTTCACAATATTTTTTAAAGCGATAAATACAAGCTGAAAATCTTTATTCGAGCTTACGCCGTATAAAAACTTTGATTTCCCCGTCCTTCAATGCCCAGCAGATCGTACACTTCTTGGGAGAGGAGGGTTTCTTTTTCGACCAAGGTCTTGGCCAAAAGCTCTAATTTATCACGGTTATCAATCAATAAGCGTTCACCTTGTTTATAGCATTCGTTGATGATAGTACTGACTTCTTCATCAATTTTTTGTGCAGTATTTTCCGAAAATTCCTTAGTATTTTGTATATCGCGGCCTAAGTACGGATGTTCTTGGTTGTATTCATAGTCGATTGGGCCCAAGGACGACATTCCGTAGCGACGGACCATAGCGCGTGCTATTTTGCTTGCTTGTTCGATGTCTGAGGAACAGCCGGTAGTCTGGGTGTCAAAGCACAATTTTTCAGCGAGCATGCCGCCCATGGCATGGATAATGCGGGCAAGGAGCTCTTTCTTGCTGTGGGTATACTTGTCGCGCTCTGGTAGGGACCATGATACGCCAAGGGAACGGCCACGAGGAACAATGGTGACCTTATGTAGCGGATCGGTTTCTGGGAGCAAAATATTCAGAAGGGTGTGGCCTGCTTCGTGATATGCAGTCAAGGTCTTTTCTTTTTCGGTGAAAATCAAAGACTTACGTTCTGAACCAAGAATAATTTTATCTCGTGCAATTTCAAAATGCTGCATCGTAACGGTATCGTCTGATTTTTTTGACGCAAGGAGGGCTGCTTCGTTGATGAGATTCTCCAAGTCAGCGCCACTAAATCCAGAAGTGCCACGTGCGAGCTTGCTCAAGTCGACGTCTGCGTCCAATTTAACCTTACGACTATGAACACGCAGAATTTCTTCTCGACCGGTAAGATCTGGAAACGGAACTTCGATAATGCGGTCAAATCGGCCTGGGCGTAACAGTGCTTTATCAAGTACGTCAGGACGGTTGGTAGCGGCAAGTACAATGACTGAGCCGTGGCTTGTCTCGGTTGAAAAGCCGTCCATTTCAGCTAAAAGTTGATTAAGGGTTTGTTCACGCTCGTCGTTGCCACCGCCAAGGCCAATGCCTCGCTGACGGCCAACGGCGTCGATCTCGTCAATAAAAACGATGCACGGTGCATGTTTACGGGCTTGCGCAAAAAGATCGCGGACGCGAGATGCGCCAACACCGACAAAAACTTCTACAAAATCTGAGCCACTAATACTAAAAAATGGGCAGTTGGCTTCGCCTGCAACAGCTTTGGCAAGCAATGTTTTTCCGTTGCCTGGTGCTCCTGTAAGCAGGATTCCACGAGGAATTTTGGCCCCAAGGCGTTCAAAGCGTTCAGTGTTTTTCAAAAACTCGATGATATCCTTAACGTCTTCTTTTGCCTCTGTGTTACCGGCAACGTCTTTGAATGTTACGGTGATGGTGTTTGGCGAGAAGAAGCGGGCTTTGCTCTTACCAACGTTAAAAATTTTACTGCTTCCGCCGCTGCCACCGCCCTGTGATTGGCGAAGATAAAAGATAAACAAAACAAAACCAATCAAAAGCATGAATAGCAAAAGGTATCCGCCCCACGATTCTTTTTCTACTGGGTACACGTCGATGTCGACATTGTGTTCTTTGAGCGTATCCCACAGTTTATTGGTTGGAACAATGAAGGTTTCAAAAAACTTGCCGTCTTTGTATTTGCCTTGAACGTGTTGGCCTTGGACGATCAGTGATTCAACCTTATTGTTTTCGATGGCAGTAAACAGTTTTGAGAAGGAGGTTGTTTCAACTTCTTTATTAACGCTGTTGTACCAGAACAGGTACATAACCCCAAGACTTATCATGAGGAACAGCAGCCAAAGGGCATTCGGCCCGCGTCCTTTAGTAAAGCTTGAACGTAAATTTTTTTTCATAGTGAAAATCCAATCCCGTTTTATAAATAAGGATACAACGTAAAAACATCGATTTTATTAGTATTATTGTAATAAAAATGGGGACATAAAACCAGACTTACCCCTAAGATTATCAAAAAAGTCGTTATTTCTAGGCCTAAAACAGACATTGTTTGGTCCAGGTAGGATAACTTTTGGGTTCTTTGCTCTTGGTCAGAACTCTGATTTTACCGCTTTGGGTGTTGAGAACCGCAATTTGGTTGGAGAATTTTTTGGTTTTTTTATCAATGAAGCTGTAGGTGAAGGCCAAGTATTTGCCGCAATCTGACCAGGTTGGTTCGACTTTGTCTCCCCTACACGTTGTCAGTTGGCGTTCTTTACGTGTTGGTTCATTCAAATTGATATAGAAGAGCTGAAAGGATCCATGGACGTAGCGCGTATATGCAATGGAATTGTTGCTAGCGCAGTAAGCGGGTGCGGCGCAGTAGCCGTGCCCGTTGGTGAGGCGTTGTGTTTTGTGTGTTGTGGGGTCTAAGCGATAAATTTGTGGGAATGGGGTTTTAAAGTCGGAACAAAAAATAACATCGCCGTTGGGTAGGTAGCATGGTGAGACGTTGTTGCCATGGTTGTCAGTAAGCTGGGTAAAGACTCGTTTCTTCAGTTTATTGCACTGTTTTTGGTCATACAGATAAATTTCTGTATTTCCCTTTGACGACAAGCACAACACCGCCCTGGTTCCGTCAGGTGAAAATGATGGCTGCATGTTCAGGCCATCGTATGAGCAAACAACTTTACGTTGGTGCTTGTGGAGGTCAAACGACATAAGTCGGCTGTTTGAGCGAGTAAATTCTGAATAAAAAAACATCGGCGCCTGGGAATGCCACGCCGGGGCAACATTGATTGAATTGTTGGCAATGATTGTTCGTTCAAGCATACAAGCAAAATCTGAGATGCAGACCACCTTGCGGCGGGGCGATAACTGTTTGCAGTAAGCAAGTGTGCTGAGCATTGGGCCCTTTTGACCGGTAAGCAGTGGCATCAACTCATCAGAAATTTTGTGCGCTTGTCGAATGAGACTGTTAGAATCGGTTAGTGAACATGAAATGGTTTTTTGAAAAAGCATGCTATTGGACGATGGTTCTTTCAGCGCGATAGCGACGTCCATGATGTTATTGGTTCTGAGCGCACATTGTTTCAGTTCCACATACAAAGATGTTCCTTGTTGAAACAGTTTTGCCAAAATGTCTTTGGTTAGTTCCGTTGCATTACGCTTGGTTTCGATTGCTATTTGGTCACTGAATTCAAGATCAAAGCTTATTGCCGTTGCAAATTGATCAAGAATTTTGTTGCTTCCAATGATCATCAGCAAGCATTTGAGTTTGCTGTGTTGTTGTTTTGGATTGTGTATTTCAAATGCAAAATCGCCAGCTGACGCAGGCAGGCGTGGCAGTGCTGGTTTGAGCAGCGCAAACCATGCGCAGGCGCAGAGGCAGAAAAGTGTAAATTGTGTGCGTGGTGGGTTGTGCATTGAGTCCCCTCCCGATGGTAAAAAAAAATAATACTTTGATACGTGTTGCAGCGCATAATGCAGCTGTTTTCAGTTAAACGTAATTGCGTAGTTTACTCAATTATTGACGAAAATCTATCTTAAATTGTTTGCCCCACAGGCATTTATCAAATTGGAAGTTTTTTGCAATGCGTATGACGCTGAGATCGTAAATTAAAACGCTCGAACGTTTTATAAAATCAAACGTTTCAACGGTGCCATCATCGTCGACGCTAAACAAAATGGTACACACGGTTCCTTTTGGAACGCCCAGTGGTGGTCGCCATAAACGATCAACTTCACGTTGCACATGTTTTTGGTACATGACCAGATCTTTGTGATCATATTCACCCACAAGATTAAAGCCTGAGTCATCGTCAAGGTCTTCATCCGGATCTTCTTGTTGTGGATTTTGGTCATCAGGGAGTGCGGCATCGGTGTTGTCTACGATTGTTTTTTCGTCGACAACTGGTTGTTCTTTGGTTTCTTCTTTTTCTGATGGCGTTAGTGCCATTGGTGGTGGCGGTGTCTGTTCTTCTTTTACCTCTTCATCGTCTGGCTCAGGAGGCGTGACGATTTTCTTTTCTTGCATCTTTTGCTTTGCAGGCGGCTTTTTTTGTTTCTGCTTGTGTTGAGCGGTGGTTTGCTTGCCTATTTTATGTAGGTCTTTTTTATTTTTTATTTTGACCTTAGCGCCAAGTTCGTGAAATTGTGCTTTGTGTGTCTTGGGATGAGAAGACACATGTTTTTTGCTCTGTTTGTGCTTGCCCGTCGTTGGTTTGTATGATTTTTTAGCAACACGCTTGAGATTTGTTTTAGATTTTTTTGATGAAGCTGTAATATGTGCGCGTTTGTTTGCATGGTTGGATTTGCCTTTGCCGGTGCCCTTGCCGCCTGAGCCTTTTCCCTTGCGCGAGGATCCGTTGCCAACAAATGGAACAATTTTGGAGGACTTGTACGAAACAAAGGTTGGTTTGCGTGAGTGTGCACCAAAAACAACAAATGTTTTTTTGATGTTGCGATTACACATGCTGATGACGGTGGCAATGACGATGATGAGAAGGTGTGCAATCAGTGAGCCAATAATATATTTTCTATTGAACTGCATGACTCACAACCCATAACTATTATGTTGGCCTGGTTGACATGGCAACAAATCTGACTCCTGCTTGCTTCAGTTCATCAACTATTTCGATGACCTTGCCGTACGGAACTTTTTCATCGGCGCGAACATAAATTGGCATATCTTCTTTGTGTTGCGCCAATGCCTTTTGTACTTGACTGACCAGTTGATTACGCTTGACGGGATACGTGTTGAAAAAGACTTGATTATCTTTGTTGAGCGTTACTACATATTCTTGTGTTGCACCAACTTCCTTGGTTTTGCCAAAAGGTAGATCAACACGAATGCCGTTTTGTACCATGGGTGCTGCGACAATAAAAATTACCAGCAGCACGCAAAAAGTATCGATCATGGGAGTAAGCATAATTTCGGGCATTTGCATGCGGCTGACTCGAGGACGTTTATAACGTGCCATTGTGGTTCCTATTTCACAAACGTTTGTTTAACGGTATGCAAAAACTTTTCTCCAATTTCGTTAAGTTGGAAATCAATTTTACGTAACTGGTTAGAAAAATAATGAAAAGCGATCATGGCCGGAATTGCTACAATCAATCCCGCCAGCGTGACGATCAGTGCCTCGGCCATACCGGGCGCCACCGTTGCAATGTCGGCACTTTTTTCTTGGCTAATGTCGACAAAGGCGTGGATCAACCCCCAAATGGTACCGAACAAACCGACCAGTGGTGAAACAACTGCGCTTGTGCTCAAGATTGGTAAGTAAATTTCTTCTTCAAGCAAGAGAGCGTCGATTGATTGTGCAACGCTGGCTTCAAGAATTTCGATGTCGCTAGTAGTCAATGTTGCGGCGGAAGTTTCTTCTGGTTGATCGAAGGGGCTGCGTTTTTGTGGTTGTCTATCAAGGAGGTTGCGTAATTCTGCTAAATTTCTCATCAAAAGTTTGCCACCAATGCCGTCGCGTAATTCTTTGCCGATAGCGATGATTTCGCTGAATGTTTTGACGTGGCGAAGCCGGCTCTGAAGAAGCGCGAGCTGTTTGCGTTGATAACGGAATGCTATCGATTTAAATGCGATGATGGCAACGCAGAACACCGAAAGGCAAAAAAGTGCAATCAAGATGCCTATGGCTATCCAGTCCATCTGCTTGATAAGTTGCCACACTGCGCCTTTAAAAAATGAGAATTCCATAAAAGTTCCTTTTCCGATTTTTTTATGTACGACATTGTGTAATCAAAGATCATGTCACAAGAATAACAGCCCAGTATAAGAAAAATAATGATGTAAATAAACAGAAGACCATAATCATTTCTAAAATGTACCGATTAAAAGTATTTTTGAAATCTTTTGTCTTGAAATAAGAATTTGGTGCAGACTGATAGAAGCTTATGCCGAAATAATGAATGTTTGTAAAAATACATTGAGAAAGGATTATTCTATGAAAAGATTTTTTTGTGGCAGGTACGGATTGTGTTTGCTATTTAGCGCTTTGTCGGCGGTACTTGTTGTGTCGCATTCATACGCTGCGCAGACTCCAGTGGCAAGTGCTGAAGAAGAAGAGGGCGACGAAGAGACGTCTGAGCCGGGTGCTGTAACATCCGAAATGCCGCTTGTAACAACTACCGCGTTGTCTGGATCATCCGCTGTTGTAAAAGAGGAAGCTGCGACGACAGGTGATGACGTTGTAGACATCAGTCAAATATTGCCTTCAACCACTACGGTCACTGCAGTTGAAACAAAGAGCGTGACGGCAGCAGTGCCTGCGACAGAACCGGCAACGACAGCAAAGACCTCTGACGTTGTCCAGGCAGCAGCAGTAGCTACGCCAGTGGCAGAAACTTCTGTAAAAACTACTGACGTTGTGCAGGTAGCAACAACAGCTTCGGTGGAATCTACGCAAGTACCAGAAAAGGCTGCTGCGGTAACAGCTACAGAGCCGGTTAAGACGGCCGAGGTAACAACAACATCACAAGCGACTGTCGCCAAGACAACAACTGCTGCAGCCCCCGCTTCGATTGCAGAAATTGCAATGGCAAAGAAATTAGCTGCCGCTAAGGCAGCCGCTGCTGCTAAGCCAACCCCACAACTGATTTTTTATACACCAGAGACACAAGCTGATCGATCCAAGCGCATCGAGGAATGGCGGGCAAAAATTCGAGCAAAAGCAGCAAAAAGCAAAAAAGTGCCGCTTGGAAAGGGGAAGTCTGCAAAACGTAAGGTTGCTACCAAAGTCAAAACAACCGATGCAAAGCAAAAATCAAAAATTAAAAAAACGGCCATAAAAAAAGTTACAAAGACATCTGTTCCGCAAAAAGCATTGGCAACAACGAAAGCAGTGACTACAGCGACAACGCCGGTAGCTACAACAATAACTCCTGCGACTACAGCAGCAACAACGCAAGCGAACACAACCGCAACCCCCGTGACAACTGCGGTAGCAGCGCAAGTATCGCCTTCAGCTACGGCATCGTAGCCTTCTAGCGGCGGTTTATTGACATTCCTTAGTGACTACATACTATAATAAAAAGTAATGTAAAAAAGTGGCGAGTGGTCATCTCATAAGAAAAGGAGAAATTTATGAGACTTTTACGTAACGCCAAAAGATGTGTGTGTCTTCTTGGCATAGTTTTTGCAACAAATGCGCTTGTGCAAGCTGCAGCGCCGGCAGATACAAGTATCCGTTACAACAGCATCATCAATCTTCGGTCAATGTCTTTGGGTGTTGTTTGGACACATCCTCATAATGCTTTTTCAAACGCAGAAACTGATGGTTTTGAGCTTTTGGCTGGTTCGCGAGATACAAGAATATCGAATGGCTGTCAGTTCTTTCTTTTAAAGCGCGTTGGTGATCCAAGTTACACCGGACCGGTCAACTACGGTGAGGAATTGGAAATCTATTCATTGTCTACTAAGGATGGCCAAGGATGGGGTGGTAAATATGCAAGTGTGTGGCCGAATGGTTTGCAATGGTATGTTCGCGACACAAGCCGACATGGCAACCTTCACGGGACGATTGCAATTGCGTATGACAGGAATGGTGCTGTGGCTAATGCAGCGCTTGCTGCTAAGGCGGGACGTTTTATCTTAAAAAAAGCTGATGAAACGGCTTCAGGCGTAGTAAGACAAAACGAGCAAATTCGCATTTTTGTATATGGGAACGATGGCTCTTACACACAAAGGTTATGGGCATATGCATATAGCCGATTCAATGGACCTTATGGTGAGCTTTTAGTTCGAGAAAGGTCTGATTACCTTGCTCAAAATGTGGACCGCTCAAAGACAAACGGTATTTTCAGCATCACCGCGCCCACTCGTGCTCAGTTGGCGCCATCTGCGATAGCAGCTTGGGATCAGTTAATGCAATCAATGGTTGCCCAATCAGCTGATGGCAAAGGTATTATGGTTCGTTCAGCGGCCGCTCCAATGGCCAAGGGCGTAACCGGAGATGTTGCAGCTACTGCAGGCGCTACAGAGCCAGCAATTGCTCCAGCATTGCAAGCAGTACTTGATATTCTACAGCCTGGTATGCAAGTTGCTCTGTGGTCGCGTCAGGCACAAAAATATTTGAGTCTTGTTGATGGCAAATATCTAAAAGCTACTGCAACAAACAAATCAGATCCTAACAGCATCTTCACCATCATGAAAGAAGGTAAATATCTTGGTTTTACCTTGGTTGCAACTAAGGCAAATGTGAAGGTTGCTCCTGTTGGATTGGCATCTGAACCAAACGTTGCACGTGTTGAAGGACAGGCATTTTCTGCATCCGAACAATTTGAAATTAGTTTGAAAGATCCTAAAGATCCTGATTTTGATTCGATAAGTTTGCGTAACGTTGCAACTGACGGATACCTGGCTGTTGGCGTGGCATTTGATGGTCGAGCTTCAACCAGAGGTGCCGTTACTCCTGATGTTCCGAATAAAAAAGGTGATATTGGTACAGAGTTTGATATCGATATTATTACCAATCTTCCAATGGGTTTTGACGAAGAAGCTGGCGATACCGATTGCATTGGTGTTGGCAGTAGAACGGTAATACTTTCTGATACCAAAAAACGCCAGGGTATCTTAGAGGTCTGGTGTAAGGATCGTAATCCTGAGATAGGCAAGTTGTATTATTATGATGCAGGTTCGATGGCGCCAAATCCTTGGGTTGCTGTTGAAGCCAAAGTTCAGAGTACAGATGTAAATGGTAACGTTACGGTCTCAATTATTAAACCAATCAAGTGGCTTTCAGTTGCGTCAGACGACACAATCGTAATTCTTGATGGAAACGGTAAGGCGTATAGTTCACATGCGAATGGAACACCAAATATTACGTTTACACCAATGCCGCTTGGCGTAGGTAATGACGCTCTCACATTCGATTATATTTCTGTTGGTAATAGGTCTAGTGTTTGGGCTGTAAATTTGCCAACAAAGACCATTTATCAATGGGTTAATGCAACAACCGGCTGGGTTGCGCGTCAAAAAGATATTGGTCTTTTTGTAGCTGCAGGTGTTGACGGAACAGTCGTTGGCCTTAACACTTCCGGTCAGGCCTTTAAATACACAGGAATAGTTAACGGTGTAGAACGTTGGGAAAAACTTGGTGCTGAAGAGGGCATTGATCGAGTTGCTGTTGGCGATGCCAAGCATATTTGGATTGTCAAAGACGGTCTTTTGATGCGTTGGGGCAGAGAGCATAAAGGCCCTCGTCCAGACAAGCAAGACGTAACTGTCGATGCTGCAAAAGATGCTGCAGCACCAAAACCAGAAGACTTTGGTCAAGGCAAAAAAGATTGGGTTGTGATTAACGATAAAGATGGCAAACCTGCAACAGGTTTTGAAGAAGTTGCTGTTAATGCTGTTGGATCGGTGTTTGCTGTAACTATTGACGGCGATATTTTCAACAATGATGAAAAGGCATTTACTACAGCTAGTGATGCAACGGTTGTCTCAGCAACAACAGGAGTTGCTGCAATCAGTTCCGCAGCGCCGGCGCAAGTAGCACCAGCAAAGGTGACGCCTACTAGGAAATCAGCCAAAAAGGCCAAAAAAATAAATGTTGCTGCGGCAAAGAAAACAGCTGCAGCGAAGAAGGCTGCAAACGCTGCTGTTAAGGCAAAGACTAAGAGCCTGAAAGCACAACAAACGGCGGCAAAACTTGCTAAAACTGCAACAGTTGCTAAAAAGAAGGCAGCAACAGCTAAGAAAACAGTAGCAAAAAAAACAGCAGGAAAGAAATCAACGGTTAAGAAAAAAGCACCAGCCAAAAAAGCTACAACACCAGCAAAAGTTGCAACAGTGCCTGTAGCGACGACCATTTAATTCAGAAAATGATTTCATGGTAGTAAAAGAGGCCAGGGCGTAAGCTCTGGCCTCTTTTACTACCACAATATTTCAAAGGAGAAAACAATGAAAAATATAACGGAAGTAGGGATACATATGATGTGTAAGCTACTAGCGTTGTTTTATTTGTCTTTTGCCGTTGGGTTGCTTGCTAATCCGATTCATTTTGGTGACAAAATTAAACTGACGCACGCATCAGTAAAAGTTAAAGCTGGTATTTATTATCGTCCTACATCGCTCTACTCGCATTCTTATCAGTACTACCATGATCAGTTGCGCCAACAGCAGGTTGTCGGTGGGTATACAACCGCTTCAGCGATTATGTATTGGATTATAAAAGATGCTCATGGGACTGCACAAAACAGTAAATATGGCAAGGAAGTGAAGGTAGGTGATACCATTCGATTAGAGCATGAAGCAACGCACAAAAATTTGCATCACTTTGGCGCGGATACCTCCGTGCGATCTCCCAATGATCTTGGCGGGCAGGTTGCGTGTTTTGGTGCTGATGGCCAGGGTGATAGCAACGATAATTGGGTAATTCAGTGTGTCCAGGACGATGGATCTTTGTATACTGCCGGAACGGCGTGGGATAGCGCTTACAAGACCGTTTTTTTAAATGCATTAGGCAATGATTATGTTGTAATGCCAAGTTCCACAGCACTTTTTGCAAGTGAATCAGGTGGTGTGCCAGCCTTCGTGATCGTTGCACGAGCTCCTTTGAGTGCAGCGGCGTATTTTGTTGTAACAGAAGTTGTTCCTGTGCCTGCATTACCAACGCCGCCTTCTACTCCGGAACAAATTCCAGCACCCGTAATAACCCCACCGACCCCTCCAGTAACTTCGCCAGCGCCCCCAACACCAGTAGAACCAGCATCACAGCCTACAACTGCAGTACAGTCTACCCAAGCGCCAACAGTACCGGTTACTCCGCCTGTTCAACCGCAGTCTACAACAACTCCTACTCCGGTGCAGACATCGTCAACGACAACGCAGCCAACAACGACGCAATCTTCTGTAGCGGCACCACAAACACTGCCACCAGTGGCTCCCGTTCCAGATCAGACCCCTGTGATGGTAACTACTACTCAATCTTCAGCAAGTCAGGTTGCTACACAAAAGCCTTCTGATTCACGGGGTACATCTTCTGCGCAGAGAGGGCAAGGTCGTTCAACGACACAGCATGTTACGCAACGCACGCCTACACCTCGGACTGTCTCAACCAGTGCACAACAAGTAGCAACATCCAACACGCAAGCAGTACAAACTCAGGAGGCAACGAAGCAAACGGTTGTTGCTGCAAAGACCCCCAAATATCCTGCAATGGCAATTAGCCACGAGCGTCGAGTAACGCCTGCTGATAATCGTACCAGTGTTGTTCAGACGCGCGAGCAAACAGCAGAACAAATTAAATTTCGTAAAAAAGCGGACAGAAAAATGCCTGTTGCAAAGTCGGTAGTAGCACAGTAAATGAAGGGTTGTGTTTATGATTGCAATAAAGAAAACGATAGTAATTGGTAGCCTTCTCGTGTTCTGCGGAGGCATATGCTCTGCCGTTACTTCTGTTGCAACAACATTGCCGAGTGTTGCAACAACGTTACCGAGTACGGCTATACCATCAGCAAATTTACCACTTGTGAAGACGCAGCTTGATGAGTTTCAAAGAAGATGTTCATTGCTTACCATTACAACACCAAAAGCAACATTTGATACCTTGATGGCAGACTTTACTAAGCAACAGGTTGATCCTGCGTTGGAAGGTGCTACGCCGATCGATATTTTAGATCTGATTAAAACGACGGTTGATTTTTTTATCAGCAAATTGGCGTGGCTTAATAATAATTTACGAATGGTACCTGGTGAAGATGAAAAGCGAACAGCATTGTCCAATCACTTTCGGACCTTGCTCCTTTCAAGTACGCTGATTGGACAACAGATTGATGCACAAAAAAAGACTCTTGCTCCATCAATCACAACGCCAGTTCCTGCGGCAGCAGCTACTGTACAGCCGGCGACTGTTGCAGCCGCTTCTGTAGTGGCGCCTACAGCGGCGCAGCCCGTTTCTGCCTTAAAAACCAGGCTGCAGGAAGTTTCTAAACAAAAAACGCTGCTCGAAAAAATTGCAAATGCTTCGCAGCTTCTTTCTCTTGTAACCGCCGCAACGTTGCAGCCAGATAAAGACAGTTTTATTCAGCTACTGTCCGATTTCTTTTTTAACCATTGGACAATGAACAAAATTGAATTAACACGGTTAATGGCGCTTTTTATTGCTGCAAATAAGCATGAATTTTTGTTTGCATTAAATCAAAAACCGGTGGTTGATCAGTGGATTAAAACGTTGGACATTGTTTATCCGTTGGCTGATGATAATGCTCAGTTGATCGTCTCAATCAAAAATAAAATCAATACTCATCAAGCAGATTATGCTAAAGCAATTCAAGCGGCGATCTATGCAGCTGAGCTTGTAACGACCAAGTTGCCGCCTGCAGAGCTTGATAGAAAAAATGCCAATGGATTGCTGGCTGTGGTGCGTTTACGTGTTCCAGAAATGTTTAATAAGCGCGCCAACAGGCCGCGTGAACAGCTTGAGGCATTGCTTGAGCTTATTAAAAATATGAGCAAACGCCCTTTGGTTGCAGATGTTATTGGTGCGACGTGGGTTGGTACGTTGACTTTGTTGGTTGCTATAACCAAGGCCAGTCAACAGACAACAAAGCTTGCTCAAATTATGGAATTACAAAGCGTAGTAAAGATTTTAAAGGCCCCCATTGATCGCTATGAAAAAGGGTTGTTGGTTGATCAACTTGCAGCATTGTTTCTGAGCCGCGGTGAGCGGGCGGTAAAAGAGCTTGATGAATTCAAAAAATTATTGGATGCATTAACGGCAAAAGATGGGCAAGCAAGTAAGGTTTTTGATGTAACGCAATTGGTGACATTCGAAAAGTGGAAAGTGATTGTGGATGGCCTTCTGACCATTTTGTATGTTCGTGACAAATCATGGCAGGAAAAGGTAAGCAGTATAGGTAAAATTCTCTCAAACATCGCTCGTACCGAGTCAGAATCTGAAAAAAAGTTGCTTATCGAGGTACTGACCGAGATTTTTGCCTATCGTGGCACCATGAAAGACATTGATATTGAACAAGTTAAGCGTTTTTTTGAATCGGTTAAGAAGACAAGCGGGCTTTTGGCCTCCAATCAAATAGCAGTATTGGAGTTGTGGGTAAAAGAATTGGCGACAGCCAAAGATTATGTTGTTGGGAGTAAGATATACCTCGACGGTCTTTTGGATTCTGCCCGCACAACTCTGGACATAGCCAAAGCGCTCAAAGCCTTGGAGCTTTTTATTGGCGAAGTAAAGCCAGAAAGCCGCGATGCTTTGTTTTCGTGCCTCAAAGCATTTTTTGATGCACGAAAAACGTTCGATCCAACCAAGCTACAATTGTTATTTGATAAAGTTGAAAAGAAGATGATTAAGAAAACTCGATTGACCGAAACATCATTGATTGCAGCACTAACTGATGAACAGCGTCGTCTGTTCAATGCTTGGATGCAAACAATTGATGATGAAACCAAAATAGTGGTGAAAAATTGATAACTTATTTATTCGACGAACCAAGCACTCGTCGCTTCAGTTCATCGACATCTTTGACGCCTTCTTCCAGCTGAATGTGATACGCTTCTTTAAGCAGCTTACCCATAGCTGGGCCAGGAACAATGCAATCAAGGAGGTGCCGGCCGAGTAAGACTGGTGCCTCCGGTCCGTGCGTGACCTGCGCTTGTTCGATTCGTGCTAAAAATTGTTCATAAACGTCATGAAATTTTTCTGTCAGAGGTTCGTGGCTTGCCGGATTTCTGCCTTGATTGTCAGCAAGCGCAATCAACCCAAGCTGCCTGAGTGTTATTTCGGGCGTAAGTTTGATGGCGAGTCGTTTGTACGATTTTAAGCCGGCTTTTGCAGCCAACAGTGTGAATGGTGCAATGTGATGGCGAACAATTTTAAGCACGGCTTTGATGAGCCACTGATTGTTAGTGATACGTTTGAGTAGCCTTTTGGTAGGTCCAAGGCCTTTATGTTCATGGCAGTAAAAATGGCCTTCGGCATCGAGTGCTGCTGGTTTGCCCAAATCGTGACACAATGCTCCAAGCATAATTAAAAATTTTTCTTCATCAGCTGAAAGCGATTCTTGATCAATGTAATATGTGAGTTGTGCAGCAGCATCAAGTGTTTGCATCGTGTGTTCAAACACATCGCCCTCAGGATGATGATTAGGCTTTTGTGGCGTTGTGCGCAGAATGTTGAGCTCCGGAAATATTTCTTCAAGTCGGTTGATGGTGAGCAGCCAACGAATGCCAAGCGATGGACGGCGTGATTTGAGAAATAATTTTTTCATTTCATCATGAATGCGTTCTTGCGCAACAGGTGTTTGTGCGGTGACATCAAACAGGCTCATTGATGCACATAGTTGATTGAGGGCATCATCTGGCAGCATTTCAAAGCGACCAATAAATTGCATGACACGGTAGAAGCGCAGTGGATCTTCTAAAAATAATTCCTGATCAACGGCACGCAGTTGATGGTGTTTAATGGCATCAATCCCATTGTAGGGATCAATAATTGTAAGTGCTTGTGCAACAGCATCAATAAAGGTGTTTCCTGTGTGCGATGATGCAGCCTCAAGACTTTTTGTGATCAAATCTTTATTCTGCACAATTGTATACAGATCAATGGCCATCGCATTCATGGTCAGGTCTCGGCGGCGACAGGCATCAGCGATTTTCATTGATGGATCAATGGCGACAACCGGCTTTCTGCCCTTGCTGTCTTTGCGCGGGAGGGACCAGTCGATGTCCAGGCCAGCGATGCGCAAAACGCCAAACTTTTTCCCCACAGCCATAATAGGGCCAGCTGTTTTGAGAATATTTTCAAGCTGTTGCAGCGAAAGATTATGTACTTCGATATCAAAGTCTTTCAGTTCCTTGTCCATGACCAAATCACGAACAGATCCGCCGACAAGATAGGTGATGCCGCCTGAGTCATGGATGTGGTTGATGAGTGGAACGATGGGGTGAAGAAAATTAAAAAATGAAATAAATGCTTGCTTCATAGGTCTACGACATGAATTTTGGGGTTAGTTTTTAAGTAGTATAGCATTCTGCTTGCGCTTTTTGTCGAGATTGCGTAGAATTTATTGGAAATTAACGAAAAAGGGGCTATAGCTCAGTTGGTAGAGCACATGCATGGCATGCATGGGGTCACCGGTTCGACTCCGGTTAGCTCCACCAGTCTTCACTCAGGTAGGTCTGGTGGTTCGGGGAGTAGGATCTATGAAAAAACGTTTTCTTCCAACGTATCTGATATTCTTAATTCCAACACTTGTTTTTACCACAATTTTTGTTGCTTATCATCTTCATCACCACGGAATTTACCATGGCCTTTACATTGTACTTTTGAGCTGGTCAGGTGCCATTTTGTGTGTTCCTGCGGCGCATGGCAGGCTGCTTGTAGGCATGCCGGCAAAAATTTTATTAAAAAAAACAATCACGCCTGAAATCTTTTTCTGGCTTGCAGCATTGTTAACCAACGTTTACACGTTACTGATCAGTCCAGGTTTTTACATGGAGTCTGCGCCGACAACACTGTTGTATCGCATTATGACGCAGCCTGCATTGTGGCCAGTCCTCATTATTGGATTTTTCGGAACCTGGTATCGTGTTTTGGTTGGCAAAGAAAAATATTATGCTCATGAGTCACTACATACCGTGATTCGCCATCTCATTTCTTGGGTTGGCATCTGTTTGCTTCTGTATGTTATCCGTTATGATCTTGTAATTCTCATTAATTCAGTTGTAACTGGATAATCTAGACTTTTCCCTTTTGTTGTTGCTACAAACAAATAACGTTACACAAAAAATAACAAAAGGGAGACGTGTATGATGCAGCGATTTATTATTGGATTTGTCTTGTGCGTCTTATTAAGTACGCAGCAGCTGCTCGCATTATTAGGACTTAATTATACAGGAAGCCAGCCAGGTTTTATGAGCGCGCACTCTGTGTTTAAAAAGAATGATCAAGCGCGTGGATTCATCCGATTCAATAGTGGTTTTACCGTAATGCCTGATGCGCGAGTATCTATGGATGTACCGCTGTTGGTGCTTGGCCCACTTGATTTGCGTGAAACTGGAACAATTCGTTTAATCAGTGATCTTTTTTTAGATTCTTCAGTGACATTAACGTCTGGTGGCCGAATTGATGGGCAAGGGCATCGTGTCGTATGCAATGGTGATTTTACGATTCCTTCAGGTAAGGTGCTGCATATCAATGGAAACACCATTTTGGATATGGACAATCACTTATTAATGATCAGTGATAATGCACAGATTGTTGTTGATGTTAACGTAACGCTTACCATTGCCAATGCAACCATAAGAAATGGAAAACATACGCTAACATTTCCACCGCTTCGATGTAGTGCACTAACAAGTAAATTGGCATTAAGTAATGTTAACGTGAGTCCAGGCAATGATTTTCTTTTTCCACAAGGACAATTATTTATTCATAAAGATGTAGCATTTACAGGAACATCAGCATTTATTTACACGTCGCCGGTGCCGAGCATGATTACGGCTAATTCATGTTTTTATTTTGATAAAAATACGACGCTATCTGTTGCGCCATCAACCTTTACCGATGCTTCTTACACATTAAAAAATACGTATACGAATAACGCTTTTATTCAAATGGCAGATGCATCATCGGTGCTTTGTTTTAATGGCTGTACGTTGCGAACAACACAAACTGGTTGCAGATTTAGCAAAGGTACAATAGCGCTTAATAATCATGTTACGTGCGAAAGCCAGTCAGCGCTTGTGCTGACTTCAACAGGGATTCAATTGGATACTAAGGATTTCGGTGCGGTTGGCAATACTGTTTATTCAGTTCATTGGTCTTCAGATGGAAAATATTTGGCAGCTGGTGCTGGGTTTGGTGTATCGCCTTACAAAGGTAATCAGTTGGTTATATATAGCTTTAATGGTTCATTATTGACGACATGTACCAATGCAAGTTATGGAACAGGATCTGGGACCTATGTAAGCGGTGTTCGATGGAGTCCTGATGGTAAATTTTTGGCAGCAGTTGGTAATCCAACGACTCCAACCTTATCGGGGTATCAGCTACAAGTTTATGCATTTAGTGGAAGTACATTAACGCTTTCAGCAAAGGTTGGCTTAGGTAATTTCGGATACAATCTGCGGTGGAGCCCTGATGGCAAATATCTTGCTACGGTTGGACCAAATAATAAATTACAAATTTATCAATTTAAAGGGAACGCACTAATATTGGCTGCTGAAACAACGTATAGTGTGACGCCGTGCTGCCTTGATTGGAGCCCCAATGGAAAAACAATAGCTGTTGTGCTTTCAAATAATGCTGGTGGTCCTGAAATTTACATTCATCAATTTGATGGATCTCTGACGACTGTCACATCCGTGGAATATGGAGCTATCATACAGGGTGTGGCATGGAGCCCCGATTCCAGGTTTTTGGCTGTTGCCGGTGGTGTTAGTAATAGTGCTCTCAAGGTATATAGATTTGATGGGGCAAATTTGATATCGATTGCACAAGTTAATTATGGCAGCAATGCAGTGTGGTGTTCATGGAGCCCGGATGGACGATATGTAGTTTTTAGTGGAAGTAGCCCTGGATCAAATGGTAATGAAGTACAAATACATGCTTTTAATGGATCAAGTCTTACATTGCTTAAAAATGCACAGGTTAACCTAGGAACTGGGAGTTTTACGATAGGGGCAAATGATTGGAGTTGCGATGGAAAGTTTTTAGTATTTGGCGGTAGTTTAGTGCCGACTCCAGTTCCTAGCGAAACGCATAAGCAGCTCGAAGTATATCGTCTTGGTTATGTTCGCGATACATCGGCACAAGCCTATTCCAATAGTATTGTATTCGGCGATAGTCGTTACGGAACGTCGCGTGATGCAATGGTGACCGTGCTTGCTGGGGCCCGTGTAGATCTGACGGGCAAGATGATGGATGACAATTTCAATGGCTAAAAAGGAGTCTGGTTATGAAGGTAATGCAATATTTAATTTGCATGCTGAGTATTATTTTGGGGGGACGAATAGTTGCAGTAAATTCAGATCTTAATTACACCGGAAGTCAGACCGGTTTTATTAGTGCCAACCGTGTTTTCAAGCTTAATGAAAGTGCTCGCGGTTTTATTCGTTTCAATGCCGGCTTTACGGTAAAACCTGATGCGCGAGTATCTATGGATGTACCGCTTTTAGTGCTTGGCCCACTTGATTTGCGTGAAACTGGAACAATTCGTTTAATCAGTGATCTTTTTTTAGATTCTTCGGTGACCTTAACGTCTGGTGGCCGAATTGATGGGCAGGGGCATCGTGTCGTATGCAATGGTGATTTTGTACTTTCCGCTGGTAAAGTGCTGCATATCAATGGAAATACCATTTTGGATATGGACAATCACTCATTAATGATCAGTGATCATGCACAAATTTTTGTTGATGCAAATGTAACGCTGACCATTGCCAATGCAACGATACATAATGGTAAGCATTCACCGACATTCCCACCGCTCCGGTGTGGTGCTTTGAATAGTAAATTGGCATTAAATAATGTTGAATTCTGTCCAATTGGTGATTTCTTATTTCCGCAGGGACAGCTTTTTGTTCACAATGATGTAGCGTTTACGGGAACCTCAGCATTTATTTACACGTCACCTGTGCCAAGCGTTGTTACGGCCAATTCGTGCCTTTATTTTGATAAAAATACGACACTATCTGTTGTGCCATCAACATTTACCGATGCTCCCTACACATTAAAAAATACTTATACACGAAGTAATTTTATTCAATGTGTTGATGCTACAGCTGCACTTTATTTGAATGGGTGTTCATTGTTGACCACGTTATCTGGCGTCCGATTTAC